>JRYF01000199.1_pt1 | contig 24532 bp, 24 predicted proteins | sample 235331 | NCBI WGS metagenome assembly JRYF01 (sample SAMN03074217, study PRJNA261475) | activated sludge metagenome | biome: Wastewater Treatment Plant; feature: Wastewater; material: Activated sludge; isolation source: activated biomass of a wastewater treatment plant treating hydrocarbon... ...
GCTTCAGCGCGGAACGCTTCGCCGAGGTCATTGAGACGGAAGCCGTGTGGGATGGGCGGACCGAAACGCGTGCCAGGCGCGGTCTGGTGTCGACGGTCTGCCAGGACGACGCTGGTCGCAAGTAGCGCCCGAGAGAAGAGCCAATCGCGCTGGCACCCGTACGCGGAAGGGCAGTGGACGAGGCAACTTGCTTGTCGTGGATGTATGGAACTACATCATCACCGGCAGCCTCTCCGCGACCGTCGATCCACCCGTGGCAGCCGGCAACGGCGAACCTTGGCAAACGTTCATTCCCGAGTCATATGCAGCCCACGGCCACTGGGTATTGAATGCCCGCAATGCGCTGGACAGCCGCCGCACAGGCGAGCGAGGTGGCGGGCAGCAGCCGTCAGCGCCGCCCCCACGCCAGGCGGCAGGCGGTGATGGGCGGGACGAGCGGGAGAGGTCATGCGCGCAGTATGTTGATCCTTCAGCGGACGACGAGATCGGCTACCAGGCGCGCCTTGAGCGCGCGCTCGCGGATCGCCGTTTCGGGCTCTGCCGCCCAGTCGAAGCTGCTCTTCCAGGACCACACCATGCCGTCGATGCGGACGAATCGCACGTCGCCGGCCTTGCCATCGACCGTCGTGGTCTTGCGCTGACCCTCGAACTCGAAGGCGATCGTGTGCGTCCCGGGGCTGAGCTTCGCACGGACCATGGTATTCGGCAGGGTCTCCACCGCCGGACCGCCGTCCACCTGGACCTTCACGAAGTGCCGCGCGTCACCCCAGTTGCGGCGCACCACATAGACAGTGAGCGCACCGGGGTCCGGCGCGAAGCGCTTGGCATCGGCATCGGCGTTCAGGCTCGGTGCGGACGCCGTCGTGCAGGCGATGACGCGGCCTTTGTTGGTCTTGTGACAGTACGGTGCCACTGCCGACGGGTCCGGTGCAGGCGGCGTGGCGCAGCCGGCCAGCAGGCCGGCTGCGACGGCGATCGCCGCGATGAGCAGTCTGCGGGAGCGCATGGCGCTCACTTCAAGGTGAAGCGCGCAGCCACGGCGGGCTTCCCGTTCAAGGCCACGTCCGCCAGCACCTTGGTGCCGGCGCCGACCTTGAAGCTGCCCTTGGCTTCGAGCTTGTCGCCGGCCAGCGCCAGTGGCGCCTCGGTCTTGTCGTTGCCGTTGAACACCGTGACCTTGCCAGTCGCGCTGGTCAGCTTCATCGGCTTGCCGTGGTCGCTGACGTGAATGACGATCGAGTCGGCCTTGGCGACGAGTTCCATGTCACCGGCCTTGGTTTCGACGACGACGCCGCCATGCTTGGGCTTGTGGTCTTCGGCGGCGAAGGCGGGCGCCGTGGCGACGGCGGCGAACAGGAGGGTCGCGAAGAGGTTCTTCATGGTGCTTCCTTGGTGGGTTGAACGAACAGTGGGTGTCAGTGAATAGGCGTTGCGCTGACCACGTCGATGACGGTGATCCAGCCCGCGACGGACTGGCCGGTCCGGGCTGCGGCCATGAGTGCGGCCGAGAGGGTTTCGACCTCGCCGTCCTCGCACAGCAGTTCCAGCTTGTATTCGTTGATAACTTCGCCGCCGAGGTCCATCGAGTAGTGCTTCTCGTTGCTGTCCAGCGCCAGCAGCGAGCCCTTGACGACGTAGATGGCCAGGTTGTGGCGGCGGCCACCACGCTCGCCGCCCCAGGCCGGGCTGTCCTTGAGTGCCGCGATCACGTCGGCGATGCGGCTGGCGTGCACGTAGGCCTTGATTTCCTTCATGGCGTCTCCTGGGTGGGTTGCGGTGCGGCGATGACCTGCGGTGGTTCGGCGTCCTCGGCCGCGTCGCGCGCGCGCTGCTTTGCCTCGGCGCGCGACTCGGACCATTCGTAGATGAGCGGCAGCAGCAGCAGCGTCAGCAGTGTCGAAGTGATAAGCCCGCCGATCACCACCGTGGCCAACGGGCGTTGCGTTTCGGCACCGACCCCCGTCGAGATCAGCATCGGTATCAGGCCCAGGATCGCCACAGACGCCGTCATCAGCACCGGCCGCAGGCGCAGCGCGGCGCCCTGGCGCACGGCGTCGCGGATCGACAGGCCGTGTCTGCGCTGGTCGTTGAGGAACGAGACCAGCACGATGCCGTTCAGCATCGCCACCCCGAACACCGCGATGAAGCCGATGGCCGACGGCACCGACAGGTACTGCCCGGTGACGAACAGCCCGACGATGCCGCCGATGATCGCGAAGGGCACGTTGGCGATGATCAGCGTCGCATGGCGCACCGAGTTGAAGGCGGTGTACAGCAGGATGAAGATCAGCCCGATGGTCAGCGGCACGATGACCCCGAGCCGCTCCATCGCGCGCTGCTGGTTCTCGAAGGCACCGCCCCATTCCACCCAGTAGCCGGTGGGCAGCGTCACCTTGGCGGCGATGGCCGCGTTGGCCTCCTTGACGAAGCCGTCGACGTCGCGGCCCTGCACGTCCATCTGCAGCACCGCATAGCGCTGCAGCGACTCGCGGCGCACGAAGGTGTAGCCCTCGTCGAGCTCGATCTTCGCCACGCTGGAGAAGGGCACGATCGCGCCTTCTGCGGTGCGGATCGGGATCGCCGCGATCGCCGACGGGCTGGAGCGGAACTCCTCGGGCAGCCGCACCGCGATGTCGAAGCGGCGCGTGCCGTCGATCAGCGTGGACACCGCCTCGCCGCCGATGCCGGCCTGCACCACGGCCAGGATGTCGTCGGCGTTCAGCCCGTAGCGCGCCGCGGCCTGGCGGTCGACCTTGATGACCATCTGCGGCTTGCCCTTGTTGGCCTCGGCCGACAGGTCGGCCACGCCCGGCACGCCGGCGACCACGGTCTTAAGCTTGGCCGACAGTTCCTCGAGCTTGTCCAGGTCCTCGCCATAGATCTTCAGCGCCAGCGTCGCGCGCACGCCGGAGATCAGCTCTTCCACGCGCATCTGGATCGGCTGCGTGGCGCCGAACACCGCCGTCTGCACCTCGCCTTCCAGGAACTCCTGCATCTCGCGGCCGAGCGCGGCAAACGACTGCTTGGTCGGCCACTGGTCCTGCGGCTTCATGTCGAGCAGCACTTCCATGTAGTTGACGTCGGCCGTCTCGCCTTTCTCGGCGCGGCCGATGGTCGCCAGCACCGCGTTCACCTGCGGGAACTGCTTGCGCAGCGCCGCGTCCATGACGTTGGCAACGCGGATCGATTCGTCGAGCGAGGTTGACGGGATGCCGACCACGCGGAACATGATCGCGTCCTCCTGCAGCGTGGGCATGAACTCCTTGCCGAGGAACGGGAACAGCGCCAGCGCGCCGATCAGCAGCGCCAGCGCGGCGCCGACGACGACCCTCTTTCGTTCGAGCGCCCAGTCGAGCAGCGGCAGGTACAGCCGCTTTGCCCCGCGCACCAGCCAGGTGTCCTTCTCCTCCTTGGGCTTCAGGATCAGCGCACACAGCACCGGCACCAGGGTCAGCGACAGCAGCAGCGAGCCTGCCATGGCGAAGGTGATGGTCAGCGCCATCGGCTTGAACAGCTTGCCTTCCAGCCCGGTCAGCGAGAACAGGGGCAGGAAGACGACGATGATGATCAGGATGGCGAAGGCGATCGGGTTGGCGACCTCGCGCGCCGCCTCCAGCACCACATGCGTCCGGTGGATCGGCTTGCCCGACGCGCGTGCATGCGACAGCAGGCGGAAGGCGTTCTCGACCATCACCACCGCGCCGTCGACCATCATGCCGATGCCGATGGCCAGGCCGGCCAGCGACATCAGGTTGGCCGACATGCCGACACGCTGCATGCAGATGAAGGCGAAGAGCATGGCCAGCGGCAGCGTGACGATGACGACGATCGCGGAACGGAATTCGCCGAGGAACAGGAACAGGATCACCGCGACCAGGATCGAGCCTTCGATCAGCGCGTTGGTCGAGGTCTTCAGCGCTTTGTCGACGATCTCGGTGCGGTCGTACACTGCCTTCAGCTCCACGCCCTTGGGCAGCGCCGCCTGCGCGACGGCGAGCTTCTCCTTCACCGCCTTGACGACGTTCGCGGCGTTTTCGTGGATGCGCGCGAGCGCGATGCCGAGCACGACCTCTTCGCCATTGCGCGTGACCGCACCGAAGCGCACCGCGGGCGCTTCCTTCACCTCGGCCACGTCGCGCACGTAAATCGGCGCGCCGTTGCGCTCGGCAATCACGATGGTGCCCATGTCGGCGGCGCTGCTCACCAGGCCCAGGCCGCGCACCAGGTACTGCTCAACGCCGACGTTCAGGTACTGGCCGCCAACCTGCTTGTTGTTGGCCGCCAGCCGCTCCATCACCTCCTTGAACGAGATGCCGTACTTGACCAGCTTGCGCGGGTCGATCTGCACTTGGTACTGCTTCTCGTGCCCGCCCCAGGTGGTGACGTCGTCGACCCCCGGCGCGGTGCGCAGGATCAGGCGCACGGTCCAGTCCTGCAGCGTGCGCAGGTCCATCGCGCTCAACTTCTTGTCGGCGTCCTCGATCGTGTACCAGAACACCTGGCCCAGGCCCGAGCTGTTGGGGCCGAGTTCGGGCTCGCCGTAGCCTTCGGGCAGCCGGCCTTTCACCTCCTGCAGCTTCTCGCCCACCAGCCGGCGCGCGAAGTAGATGTCGACGTTGTCCTTGAAGTACACCGCCACGTAGGACAGGCCGAACAGCGACACCGAGCGCACCACCTCCACGTCGGCCAGGCCGGCCATCGCGGCTTCGATCGGCACGGTGAGCAGGCGCTCGATGTCCTCGGCGGCGACGCCGGGCGATTCGGTATAGATGTTCACCTGCGCCGGCGTGACATCGGGGAAGGCGTCCACCGGCACCTGCCGGTAGGCCATGACGCCCAGGCCGACGAGCACGGCGAAGGCCACCAGCACCAGCACCTTGTAGCGCAGGCTGGCATCGACGATTGCATTGAGCATGATGGGTGATCCTTCTCAATGCCCGTGGCCGAGCTGCGATTTCAGCTTGCGTGCCTTGAGGGCATAGCTGCCCGAGGTGACGACCTGGTCGCCGGCCAGCAGCCCCGACTTCAATACCGTGCGTCCGCCGCTGCGCTCGCCGGGTTCGACCTCGCGCGCTTCGTACGCGCCCTGCGCATAGACGAAGACCGTCGGCCTGCCGTCCATCAGCACGATAGCCGCGTCCGGCAGCGAGATCGCCTCGCGCTTGTCGCCGGCCACTTCGATCGCCGCGGTGGCGAACATCTCGGGCTTCAACCGGCCATCGGCATTGGCAACCTCGATGCGCGCCGCCACCGTGCGCGTCTCCTTGTCGAGCGAGGCACCGATGTGGCCGACGCGGCCGCCGAAGACCTCGCCCGGATAGGCCGGCACCGTCACCTTCGCATTGGCGCCGATGCGCACCTTGGCCAATGCGCTTTCCGGCAGGTCGGCCTGGATCCACACGCGGCTCAGGTCGGCGACGCTGAACAGCGGTTCGCTCGGGCTCGCCAGTTCGCCCAGCGTGGCCTTCTTCTCGATCACCGTGCCGGCAAAAGGCGCGGTCACGCTGAAGGCCGAGACCCCTGCGCCGCTGGCGTTGGGCGAACCGCCGAGCAGGCGCAGGCGGTCGGCGGCGGCGCGCAGCGCGGCGGCGGCCTTGTCGCGGTCGGCCTTGGCGCGCAGGTAGTCCTTGCGCGGGATGATCTCTTCGGCGTTCAGCGCTTCGGCGCGCTTGTAGTCGGCCTCGGCGATGCCCAGTTCGGCCTGGGCTTCGATCCACGCCGCATGCGCCTCGCCGACGGCCACGCTGTCCAGCATGGCCAGCGCCTGGCCGGCGCGCACCTTGTCGCCCAGCTTCGCCGGTACAGCGGTGATGCGCCCTTCGATGCGCGGCGCGACGTGCGCCAGCCGGTCGGCGTCGGGGCGGATCGTGGCGGTGACGGTGATCGTTTCGCCCAGCGGCTGCGGCTTGACCTCCTCGACCTTGATGCCGGCCCGCGCGGCTTCCTCGCTGGTCAGCGTCAGCTCGGATTCGGCCTCGCTGTGGGCTCCTTCCTTCTCGCCGGCATGCTCGTCCTTCGCGCCGCCCTTGCCGCAGCCGGCCAGCGCGAGGGCCAGCAACAGGGCGGCGGCCGACAGGCCCGCCCGCAGGCGGCTGTCCCTCGAGTTCATGGTGTTCATCGTGCGTTTCCTTGTTGCGTCCAGCCGGCCGCGTATTCGAGTTCGATTCGGGTGGTGTGCATCTCGGCCAGCAGGTCGATCAGGTCGCGTTCGGCGTCGATCGCCTGGCGGTTGACGAGCAACTGGTCGAGCAGGCCGATCTGTCCGGCCTCGCGCGATCTGGCGGAGAGCTGCTGGTTGTCGGTGGACGCCGGCACCAGCACGCGCTGCAGGCGCTGGATGCGCTCGCGCTGGCTGGCCAGCCGGCTCCATAGCTGACGTACGCGCACCTCGGTGTCGCGCAGCGCGGCGGCGCGTTCGACCTCGGCCTGCGTCAAGTCGGTCATCGCCTGGCCGATGGCGGCGTCGTTCTGCTTGAACAGCGGCAGCGGCACCGACAGCGACAGGACGACGATCCCTTCCCTGCCGTCGCTCGGGCCTTCGCGGCCGGCATGCACGCCGACCGTGACGTTGGGGTTGCGGTTGCCGCGCTCGACGCCGAGCCGGGCGCGGGCAGCCTCTTCGCGTGCCGCGAGCGCGCGCTGCCGGGGCAGGTTCTGCGCCGAGGCCAGCAACTGCTCCAGCCCGTACGGCAGCGGGCCGTCGACGGCGGGCCTCAGTTCGCCCGCGACCTCGGGCAATGCCGAAGGCGGCAGGCGAACCGCGCTGCCGAGTTCACTGCGTGCGTCGATCAGTCGCTCGCCCGCCAGCGCCAGCGCGTTGCGCGCACGCTCGGCCTCGACCAGCGCGACGTTGGCGTCCAGGCGCGTGTCCTCGCCGGCCGCGCGGCGCTTGGCCACCGCCTGGGCGCTGCGCTCGAACAGATCCACCGAACGCTGCTCGAGCTGCACACGCCGCTGCGCCGCCAGCACGGCGAGGAAGCGGGTCGCGGCTTCGACGCGGGCCTGGCGGCGCACGTCATCGACCTCGGCGCGCAGCGCGTCCAGCCCGGCCGCGGCGGCTTCGCGGCGCTTCGCCTGCTGCCCGCCGGTTTCGAAGGGCTGGGCGATGCCGATGGCCCACTCGTTCCACGAGCTGCCGGTGGCATTGGCGCGGCGGCGTATGGCCTCGGTGCCGAGTTCGGGGTTGTTGAACAGCCACGCCGCGGCTTCGCGCCGCGTGCCTTCGGCGGCGGCCAGCTGCGCCTCGCGGGCGAGCACGGACGGGTGCGCGGCCTCGGCGAGGCGCATCGCCTCGTCCAGGGTCAGCGTGGTGGGTGCGGCAGCGGGCTGAGCCCCCGCCGGCAAGGTGGTGGCAGCCAGCACGAGGGCCAGCGCCAGGAGTGGGAATCGCATCGAATCATCCTTCTGGTCTCACGACAGAAGCGATTCGGCGGCGATGTGGAGGTGTCGTCAGTCAGTCCGCAAGCGAGACCATCACCACGTCGCCGCCAAATCGCGCGGCAGGGGTGGAATGGGCTCGATCCGGGCGCAGGGGGCTGGCCGGGATGTGGGAGTCGTAGCGGGGTTCCGGTTGCCTCATGGCGTCGCCATGGGGCAGAGCGTCGACAGCGGAGGTTGCCGCAGCCATGAACGCGGAACAGCTCAGATGGCAGGTTTCGCAGTCCGTGTGATTTCCGCCCGCCGTGTCGTCAGCATCCTCGGCGGCAGATGCGATCTCGCCATCGGCCTGATGCTTGTGTTCATGGTGGCCGAAGTGCTTCTTGGTCGAGACACCGGTTTCGTGCGCGCAATACCGTGTGGCCGCGCCCCAGATCAACTGGACCGGCACGACGAGCAACAGAAATGCGAACATCCAACGACGCATGATTCAGATTATGAACTAGCAGTGTCGGGCCCGGCCCACCGCATTGGCAGGGCAAACCGCGACAATTTCCGAATCAGCATAGGCTGCTGCTTCGCGAGCTTGGTTGAGCCGAGCGCTCCGAAACAGGCCAGGCGGAGGAGCGGCCGTGGTTCACAGGCGCTTGGCGGACGCCATCGGGCGTTGTCCCGCTCGCTGTTGAACCGTGGCCGTTGACGGCTCCTCGGTGAACATGCTACGCGGCCTTCAGGACGGCGCCGTCCGAACCGTGCATCCAGGGCCTGCAGCAGGGTGCGCATCTGGCCGCAGCCGCACAGCTTGCGCATCCGCGCGGCCGCGTCGCTGAGCGCGCTGGCGACCCAGCGCAGCACCATCTGGCCGTCACCCCAACGCTTGACGTTGTGACAGTAGTGCGCCACCGAGCCGTTCAGGTTCTCGATGGGGTTGGTTGTGCGCAGCGTGCGGTACGGCGCGCCGGTGATCGCACCCTTCTGGAGCGCCTTGTCGATGGTGAAGCCATGGAACCGGCACGGCACGCCGACGCTGCGCAACAGGGCCATCAGCAGCGTGCCCTTCGTGTTGCACTGGCCATGGCCGTCGGCCAGCACGCGGGATGCCGGCAGATCGTCGGCTTCGTTGTAGCCGAATGCGACTTCGTCGCGGACGAAGTCGTAGACCGCGCCGATGCGTTCGCGCATCGGCAGTGCACGCCAACCCCGGACGACGACAAGCCGTTCGATGTCGGGGTGCTGGATGTCGAGCAGTGGCGTGCTGCGGAGCAGGGAAGCGGGTGCGTCGGACATGACTCGATGCGGTCGGACTCCAGTTGGCGTCAGCGGCATTTGAGACCCTGAAGCCACTATAGGGTCAAGCCCGCGACGCCGGGTACTGCCGGCGGGTCTTGGAGTGCCGTCCGAGCGCGATCAGCGGCGGTTGGAGGGATCGCGCCTGACGTGAGCGGCGGCGGTCTTCGTGCCGAACCCGGGGGCGCGAGTCGACCGGCTTTTGTCACCGGGCGACGTACCTGCAGGTGGCGGTGCTGGGGTTCGGTGGCGTCGGCCTGCTACCCCGGCCCTGGCCAATGCGATGGGAGCTGTGCCTGCCGATCGGATCGGTGCTGGCGGGCGGGCTGGCCGCGGCCCAGTGGGCGTACTACAAGAAGCACATGGAGGCCGGGCAACCCCACGGCAGCCCGGCCCGATGGCGCAGCGTCCTAAGACCGAACTCTCGCAGCGACGAGACGCAGCGTGCCTGCATCGTTGAAAAGCAGCCCGCGCGCCTGAACGACCGAACCGTTGCTCAGGGTTGCCGCACCGGTGAACAGAGTCGTCGCACGCTGGTAGACGGTGACTGACGTCTTGCCCGTGAGCCTGGCGAAGGCCGAGTCGGCGGGTACCGTGAGGACGAAGGTCGCCTCCGAGCCGGACGGCGTGTATCCGGAGACTGCCCCCCGCAACCCTTGCTGTTCAAGGCGAACCGAGGTCGCGGTCAGTGTGCCGCCGCCGGTCATCCCGTGCATGCCGCCGCCGTGTGTCCACTGCGAGCTGCTGAGCGCTTCGACGCGTTGCCCCGCGCTCAGGGTCGCGCGGTCGAACCGCGGCGTGAACGGCAAGTTCGCCAGGTCGACGTTCGCCGCGGCGATAGCGTAGGTCGTTGCGTCCGCGATGTTGACCGTCGTCGTGCCCGCCAGGCTCGACGCCATCATGCCGCCGCCCGCGCCGTCGTGCATCACCAGCACCAACTGTGTGGGTAGAGTACCCGTCACCGTCGCGATCACTCCGCTCGACATCGCGCCGCCCGACGCCATGTGCGATTCGACGTGACTCGCGAACCACGTACCGTCCGGCTGGAGCATCGCATCGACGGAGACAATCTGGCCGGCACCCATCGCGTGATGGCCATCCATCCCGTCGTAGTGCGTGCCGCTCTGAACCGTCAGCGGAATGCCGGTCAGGCCCTGCATCATCGACAGCGTGAACGAATTGGTGCCCGTTCCGCCCACGACACCGACGAGATCGTGCATGCCGCCCTGTTCGTTGTGCTGGCTGTTGGCGACCGCGGCGTTGTGATACGCGGACAGCGCCGGCGCCATGCTGACGTTGCCAGCCGCGTCAATGCCGACCGACGCCCACATATTCATGTCGAAGTTGACAACCATCGGCGTCGTGCCGACCACCAGCGGTGCGCTGAAGTTGACGTGACTCGTCATCGGTCCGGCGACTTGCCGCTGCGCCGGCTGGCCGGACGCCGGGTCCATGTGCAGGACGGTGGCGGAGCCGAAGGTCATCGTGGCACCGGTGTACGTGCCGCGCGGCACGTTCCCGACGGCCAGTGGCGCGACGGTGCCCATCAGGTGCATCAGCTCCATCGGGCGCGGCGACGACAGCACGGTCACCGATTGGCCGTCCGCCCTGTGGAGGGCGACCGAGTTGACGGTGACGTTGACGGCCAGCAGGCGGTCTGCCGGGTCGTCGCCGAGATTGATCTGAACCGGCGTTGTGACCTCGGTCGGCGTGGTAGTCGGGGGCGCGATGGCGCCGGATGACGGCGACGTTCCGCCGCCGCCTCCGCAGGCAGCCAGCAGCAGCGCCGATACGATCGAGACAAGGCGTTTCATGGTGGTCCTCTCATAAGGCCCAATGAAACGCCTTCCAGATCGCCGGCATGTTGCGCTGCATCAAAGAGCTAGGAGCGTATTCGAGTGAGGGGCAAGTACCTGCGCGGGCGCGGTTCCCGCCTTGCGCTGGCGAGAATGGAGCGCAGGTAGGGTCCGTGGCGGCTGCGGGGCTTCCGGAAGCAACTTGCGAGCAGGACGTCAAGGGCATTGCAGGGATGGGGAAACGGTCGTTAGCGAGAATCCGTCCGTACAGGGCGTGATGCTTACGCTCACGAATACTGCGCGGCCGCGGCTATTTGATCTTGTCCAACGCGTCGAGGACGATGCCCGCTGTCAGCAGTTGCGGCAGTACGGTCGCCTGTCCAGAGCGGTCGTAAAGTACGTACAGCGGCACGCCGTTGCGCCCGAACTCGGCCAGCGCCTCCGTGATGCGCTCGTCGCGACTGGTCCAGTCGGCGCGCAGCAGAACAACGTCGTCGGCAGCGAATCGGGCGCGAACCCGCTCGGTGTCCAGCACGGTCCGCTTGTTGACCTGGCAGGTCACGCACCAGGCGGCGGTGAAGTCGACGAAAACCGGCTTGCCTTCGCCTTGCAGTTGAAAGAGCTTGTCGCGCGAATACTCGATCCAGCCATCACCGAGCGCGACCTTGCCTGCGGCAGTCGTTCCCGAGCTCACGATCGGGGTGAATGTCATTGCAGCGACCACTGCGCCGCTCAGGGCTACCCAGCGGAACGCGATCACGCCGCGCTGCGACAGCCCCAGCGCCCACAGTGCGAAACCGACGGCCAACAACGCACCCAACGCCAATGCGACCGCGCCGGCATCAACCTGCTGCACGAGCACCCACAGCAGCCACACGCAGGTCGCGAACATCGGAAACGCCATCAGCTGCTTGAAGATCTCCATCCAGCGCCCCGGCCGCGGGAGCCTAGCCAACCAGCGCGGAAACAGCGTCAGCAGGAGATACGGCAGCGCCATACCGACGCCGAGCGCTGCGAACACCGACAAGGCGATTGCCGGCGGCTGCGTGATCGCATATCCGAGCGCAGCACCCATGAATGGCGCCGTGCACGGCGAGGCGACGATGACCGCCAGCACTCCGGTGCCGAAGCTGCCGCGCCAATCGGACTTGCGTGCCAGCGACTCGGCGGCCTGCGAGTTGGCGACGCCCTGGCCGAAAGTAAACTCGAACACGCTCAGCAGGTTCAGGCCGATGATGAAGAACAGCACGGTCAGCGCAGCAATCACCCACGGCGTCTGCAGCTGAAAGCCCCAGCCGAGCGCCTGGCCGGTCTGCTGAAAGACGAGCAGCAGCGCGGCCAGCAGTACGAAGGAGAGCACGACGCCGGCCGTGAAGCCGAATCCATGCGCCGCCAGCGAAACGGATTGCGTGCGGTGCCTGGACAGTCCGATCAACTTCAGCGAAAGCACCGGGAACACGCAGGGCATCAGATTCAGGATCAGGCCGCCCAGCAGCGCTCCGCCGAGTGCGATCAGCAACGTCATCGAGGTCGCGCTGCCGGGGGAGTTCTTGCCGGCTGTCTCGAAGACGCTTGCGGCGACCGCTCCAGCAGAAACGGGCGCCTCGACAGTTGCGGTCCATCCGTTCCGAACGGCTGGTCCGCCGTTGACGACGATCACGCCCTTCAGCGTCTTGAAATCGGGCGCGGCCGCCGTCGCCGCGGTCAGGTACACGGCCGTCCGCGTCCCTTCGCGCTTGAGGATCTGCGCTGCGGACGGCTCGATACGGGCTTCTTCCAGTGGGTAGAACTCGACCCGGTCCATCCGGCGGTCGCCCGGCAAGGCCAGCGCCAGCCGGAGCCGCTTGCCGTCGAGCGTTGCGTGCGCCTCGGCGCCGGCCAGCGGCTGCGGAATCAGCGCGCGGGCCGCTGCGAACAGGCTCGCCGTGGCGGAGGGTTTGGCAGAATCGCGCACCGGCAGCGTGAGGGTCAAAGTCGCTCCGCCCGGAATACAGACGTCCTTGCACTCGAGCCAATCCGCCTTGGCCTCGGCCCGCACCGTAACCGAGCCGCCGGTCGCCAAATCCCGCGGGACGCTGAGCGTCGTCAACAGCATTGTCTCGGTCTTGTAGCCGAAGTTCACCAGCGGCCCCAGCGGCAGCCGCTGCGGATGCGGCCACTCGATCGGCCCTGCACTGAAGCCGGGCGGCAGTTGCCACGCGATCTGGGTGGGCAATCCGGCATCGCCTGGAACCTGCCAGTACGTGTACCAGCCGCCGGATGGCACGAGCCGCAGGCCGACCAGCAGCGGCTGGCCCGGCACTACCGCATCCGTTGCCGCGAGCAGTTCACCCTTGATGTTCGCTGCGGGCGCACCAAAGCGAGGAAGCGACTCGACCTGCGCGGTCGCAGACGCGACCAGCCCGAAGCCGATGGCGAGCGAACAGAAAACGGACCTCACTCGAGTGGACAGCATGCTGACGAGTTCCAGTCGTATTCCATGGCTCTGCACCCCGCCCCGCTGCGGCGCATTGGCACGAACTCTGATCGTCGTGCGCAGGATTGGTTGCCGCGAATGGCCGAAAAGCTCGGCCGCTCGGCTAGTCCGTTTCCATGAAGCACGGCCGGAGTCGTCTCGAGATGCAACTTCGGCTAACGCGTCCGGACTGCAGAACTTCGATTCGGTTGCGCAGTTGAATGCCGGCCATCCATCAGTTTCGGTGCTGCCCCTTCATGTCGCCGCTCGCCGTCGCGGCGCGCACTGCCGCCTTGACCTCGATGGTCTCGCGCTTGCCGACGCTTTCGACGACGAGTGTCAAGGGTATGAGCTCGCCTTCCTTCATCTGCTGTTTCAGGTCCATCAGCATCACGTGGTAGCCACCGGGCTTCAGTTCGACTGTACGGCCGGCCGGCAGCGCCACCGACTGCACGGCGCGCATACGCATGACGTTGTTCTCCATCTTCATTTCGTGGATCTCGACGACACCGGCTGCCGGTGAGCGGACATCGATGAGCTTCGCGTCCGTGGCCGACTTCAGCTGCATGAAAGCTCCGGTCGCCATCTGGTTTGGGACGGTGCCACGGATCCACGGGTCGCTGACGACGACCTGGGCGGCGGCGGGAAGGGTGAAGGAAAGCGCGGCGCACACGGCCGCGGCGTAACGGATCGATTTCATGCGTGGTAGTCCTTCACTCGGGCCATTTGCGCTTGCTTGACACACGCGGACGGGCCGTTGGCGCTCAGTTACTGGCCATACGCCAGGCGAACTTCACTCTTGACGAGCGCCTTCAGTTGCTCCGGCCCGAACTGCGGCAGAGGCTTTCCGTTGACGAAGAACTCCGGCGTCTTCGTCACTTTCAGTGCGACAAGATCCTCCCGATCCAGCCTGAGAGTTTCCGTGATCTTGGGGTTCTGCATGTCCGCCTTGGCCTGTGCAATGTCGACCCCTACGTTGCCGATGATGTTCCAGACGAGCTCGGGCCGCGGATTGTCGTGCGAGGCCCACATGGACTGAGACGCGAGGACCGCTTCCAGCGCCTCCCAGTACTTGCCCTGCAGTCGCGCCGCCTCGAGGATGCGGACGATCTGGTCGGACCCCTGATGGAGCGGCGCATAGCGCACGACCAGCCGCACCTGTTGCCCAAAATTGGCCGTCACAAGACTCTTGACCAGCGGCGCCATTGCGCCGCAGGTCTCACATGCGGGGTCCAGGAACTCGACGATCGTGACCTTCGCAGATTCGCTGCCGAAAATCGGCGAGTGAGGGCGAACCAGATTCGCCGATCTGCTGCTTGCCAAATCGGCGCGCTCGCTGGTCTGCGACTGCTGGTAGAGCTTGCTGCCGGCGAGAAAGGCCACCGCGGCGAGCACGATGGTGCCTATGACGATGAACGATTTCTTCATTCTGATTTCCCCGATTTCAAGATCCACAGCAGAATCACGATCAGCGCGAATGCCGTCAGCGAAAGCAGCGGCAAGGTGATGAATCCCAGCAGTTCCAGCTTGACCTCGGCGCACGACGGCCCTTGTCCGCAAGGCACCAGATCCTTGGGCACCAGGCCCCAGACAAGCAGGGTGTGGTACGCGGCGATCGCTGCGCCAGCGAGTGCCAGCGGCAGCGCGTAGCGCACGACCCGGGCATCGTACGGGACGAGAGCGATGCCGAGCATCAGCGCGAGCGGGAACATCGCGATCCGCTGGTACCAGCAGAGCACGCACGGTTCCAGCCCCATGATCTCGCTGGAGAACAATGCCCCGAGCGTGGAAACAAGCGCGATCAGCCAGGCGGAGAACAGCAGTGCCCACCGGGCGCTGCTCGGAGTGGGATGGACGGAACTCATGCCGACCTTGCGCGCGATGAGATTCGCAGGGCCGAGCAAGGCAATGCCTCGCCGCCGGATGCTGGACGCCTGGTCATAGCAGTCTCTTGATGTCTGCCGCGATGAGGTCCGCTGCCATGCCATAGCGCAGGAACAATCGGATGCGACCTTCGGGATCGAACACGTAGCTGGCCGCAGTGTGATCCAGCGTGTACTTGTTTGCGTCAGCGCCCGGCACCTTCTGATAGAAGATCTTGAAGGCCTTCGCGACCGCCGCTGTCTCCTCCGCGCTGCCGCGCAAGCCGAGAAATGTTGGATCGAATGCCGGCACGTACTGCGCCAGCAGGGCCGCGCTATCCCGTTCGGGGTCGAGGGTTACGAAGATCACTTGCACGCGGTCACCGTCTCGCCCGAGTTTCTGCTTCACTGCCGCCATGTCCGACAGCGTGGTCGGGCACACGTCAGGGCAGTTCATGAAGCCGAAGAACAGCACCACGACCTTGCCGCGGAAGTCCGCCAGCTTGCGCGTCGTCCCGGTGTGATCGGCCAGCGAGAAGTCGGGACCAATCGAACTCCCGGTGATGTCGACGCCATTGAACTTCTGCGGCTGGCAGGCCGCCAGTGCGATGCAGAGGGCGACCAGGAGTGCGGAGCGAATCATGACTGCAGCGCTTTCGTGCGACGGGACGGCGGATAGCCTCATGGTCGGGCGGCTTCCCGTCGCTCCGGGCGCGGCGACGACGCTGGTGAGCTGCCGTCGCCAGCCGAGCGAGCCTGTGGAAACGCGCTTGCGACGATCAGCAGGCCAGCGCCGCCGACGACCAGAATATCGGCCAGATTGAACGCGGGCCAGTGCCAGTCGCGCCAGTAGAAGTCGAGGTAGTCGACGACCGCTCCCAGGCGAAGGCGGTCGATCACATTGCCGAGCGCGCCGCCGATAAGGGCCGCGTAGGCCACCGCCTCCAGGCGATTCTTCACGCCGCGCCAAAGCATCCACAGCAGGGCTGCGCTGACGGTCAATCCGATCGCCGAGAGGAAGTGCCGCTGCCAGCCGGAAGCGTCGGCAAGGAATGAAAAAGCGGCTCCAGGGTTCAGCACGTGCACGAGGTTGAACCAGGCTGTCACCTCCACGCGGGCATTCAACGGCAGGGCGGCAGCGACAACGGCCTTTGTCGCCTGGTCAAGCGCTGCCAGCGCGGCAGCAAAGAGCATCCATGCCAGCCAGCGGTCTCGGGTGTCGAATCGTGCAGCGGTCAAGGTTGGCCCTTCAAACAACAGCGCTCGGCGCAAAGCGTTCGGAGTTTTTCATTTGTGCTCTTCTGTCAGCAGTGTCTGCAGGTCCGGCGGTACGGGCAGGGAGGCGAACGCGCTGACGTTCGATCCGCCGGTGTTGCCTACCGGCAGGCGGCCTGTCAGGTGTCCGAGCGGAGTGAGGACGAGTCGCAGCAATTGACCCGCCATCTCGCGCACGTCGCCGCGGCGCCAGCCAACGCGCAGCATCCACACGTGCACGGTCCAGTGCCGTCCAAGCTGGCTTTGGCCGAGCACATGGGCACGTTCCAGCAGGCTGAAGGCGGCCTGCAGTTCCCCGGCGCGGTAGTGAGTCCTGGCCGCGGCGAAGGCCTCCTCGAAGGCCGAATCTCGCAACCTCATTTCTTCTCCTGCCGTACCGGGTTCCGGTTGCCGAAGGCGCCGAACTCGTAGAAGACGCTCGCGAGCGATGCCAGCACGAGGACCAACAGGAGCAAGGCGGTGCGCAGGTTGCGCCGCGACAGTTCTCGATCCGCGCGCGGCGGTATGTTGCGCGGTGGGTCGGTCTTTTCTTCGTCGGCGTTCATTTCGTCACCCGAGGTTGTCGATCACCCACCCGGCGGCCTCAGCAAGCGCAGACCGTTGGCGACGACCAGAAGGCTGGCACCCATGTCGGCGAATACCGCCATCCACATTGTGGCGTTGCCGACCAGGGCCAGCACGAAGAAGACCGCCTTGATCCCCAGCGCAAGGCTGATGTTCTGCCAGAGAATCCAACTGGTGCGCCGCGAAAGCCGGATGGTCTCCGGAACCCGGCGCAGATCGTCGTTCATGATCACGATGTCGGCCGCCTCAATGGCCGTATCGGTGCCGGCAGCCCCCATGGCAATGCCGAGGTCAGACTGGGCCATGGCCGGTGCATCGTTGATGCCATCGCCGATCATTGCGGATGGTCCGTAGCGCTGCTGCAGAGCCCTCAGCGCATCCAGTTTGTCAGTTGGCAGCAGGTCTCCGCGGGCATCGTCGATTCCGGCCTGCTCCGCAATCGTGCGCGCCGTCGTCGAGTTGTCGCCCGACAGCATCAACGGATGGATGCCGAGTCCCTTGAGTTCCGCCACTGCATCGGCCGAATGCGGCTTGATCCCGTCGGCGACTGCGAAGAGGCCGAGCACGACACGGTCGGAGGCCAGCACCGTGACGCTCCGGCCGGCGGATTCGTGCACGCGCAGCCGGGCTTCCAGGCTAGGACTGCACTGGCCGCGCTCCTCGATCAGGCGATGGTTGCCGAGCACGTAAGGCTGCCCATCGATGGTTCCACTCACGCCGCGCCCTGGCAGCGCCTTGAAGTCGACTACCGTCGTCCCGTTCTTCGGGAGCCCCTCCGCAATCGCCTTCGATACCGGGTGATCGGAGTGCCCCGCTAGGCTTGCGACGATGGCTGCGACCCGGTCGCGATCGGCGGCCCCATCCAACGTGTTCCATTCGACCAGTCGCGGCCTGCCTTCGGTGATGGTGCCGGTCTTGTCGAACGCGATGGCCTTCAATCGTCGGGCGCCTTCCAGGTGGACGCCGCCCTTGATCAGGATGCCGCGGCGTGCGGCTGCGGCCAGCCCGCTGACGACGGTCACTGGGGTGGAAATGACGAGGGCACACGGACAAGCGATGACCAGCAGGACGAGGGCCTTGTAGACGGCCTGCAGCCACGTCCAGCCGAACAACCAGGGCCCCGAGACCGCAACCAGAATCGCGATGACGAACACGGCCGGCGTGTAGACCGCGGCGAAGCGATCCACGAAGCGCTGCGTCGGCGCCCGGTTTCCCTCAGCCTGTTCAACGGCATGAATGATCCGCGCCAGTGTGGAGTTGGCCGCCAGCGCCGTCACCTCGACCTCGAGCAAGCCGTTCTCGTTGATCGTTCCGGCGAACACCGGGTCGCCCGACTCCTTGTCGACCGGAATGCTCTCGCCGGTCACGGGCGCCTGGTTGATGCTCGAATTGCCGGAGACGACGACCCCGTCGAGTGGCACGCGTTCGCCCGGCCCGATGCGCACGATCGCGCGCAACGGCACTTCGCCGACCGCCTGAACCCGCCACTCGCCGTCGGCCTGGCGGACCGTCGCTGTTTCGGGCGCCATCGCCATCAGCCCGGTGATGGCATTGCGCGCCCGTTCGACGGCCCGCGCTTCGATCAATTCGGCGATCGCATACAGCGCCATCACCATCGCCGCTTCGGCCCACTGTCCGATGAATACGGCACCGGTCACCGCCACGCTCATCAGCGCGTTGATGTTCAGCCGGCCCGCGAGCAGCGCCGCGATGCCCTTCTTGTAGACGTCCAGGCCGGCGAGCGCGATGGCGCCTCCTGCCAGCGCGAGTCCGAGTCCCTTCATCAGCGGTGTTTGCGCCCCGAGGAAACTGATGCCTTCCGCTGCGACCGCCAGAAGCAGGGCGCCGGCCAGTTTGATGGCGGCAGCCCTAACCCCTGTGGCGGCGGACTCGTGGCCCTGTTCCTGGGCATGAGCAGCCGCTTCCGGTGCCGCAGACCGATCGCTCATCGGGCGCGAATCGAACCCGATTCGGCGCAGCAGGTCGGCGGCTTCGTTCACAATCGCGGGCGCCGCGTCGATGTGCAGGCTGCGCTCGCTGAGGCGGAAGGTCAGCGCACGGATGCCGTCGAGGCGGTCGAGCGCGCGCCGAATCTCCGACTCCTCGGCGACACAGTCCATTGTCGGAATGTGCAGCCATCCGGCATCGGTGGCCGCGCGGACGGCGGCTTGCCGATGCTCTGACGGCCCACAGCACGCATCGCCGCGGTCATGGTCATGGTCGAGATTGGACATACGTGAGGCTCGGATGCGGCTGAGCCGCCAGTTCGGTCAGCGGTATTTGAAACCCTGTAGTGGGTGTAGAGTCAAACGTTCTTCGACCCCTCTTTCCGTCGGGAGTCCCGAGTGAAGATTGGCGAGCTTGCTTCCGCGACCGATACCCGTGTCGAGACCATCCGTTTCTACGAGCGAGAAGGTCTGCTTCCCGAGCCAAACCGCAGTACGGCGAACTATCGCGTCTATACCTCGGCACACGTCGAGCGGCTGGCGTTCATCCGGAATTGCCGCAACCTTGACATGGCGCTCGACGAGGTCCGCGAGTTGTTGCGTTTCAGGGATGCACCTGGGAAGGATTGCGCGAACGTGAACGCCTTGCTCGACGAACACATCGGCCATGTGTCGCAGCGGATCCGCGAGTTGCGCCTTCTTGAGCGGGAACTGCGGGAACTGCGCGCACGCTGCGAGAAGCCGGGTCACGGCAAGGACTGTGGAATCCTGGGCGGTCTGGAGAACTCGTCCGGCCGGACATCCAAGGCGCCCGCGCCGCGTCATGTACGCGGTGCGCACTGAACTGAATCGCGCCGCTCGTGAGCATCTTGACGGTACGAATACGGGCTCTTGGGCGCTGCGATAACGCCCCATTGCACGATAACACGATGCGTGTTATCGTGCGCTCACATGTTAAACAAAGCCCCCGCCAAGCGTGCCGACGACGCTGCCGTCCACGCGTATCTGCATGAGACCTTGGGAATCGTGCCCAAGGTTCGCGCGTGGGCGGGGAGTGGCAAGCTGCCCTATTTCCTGCAGGAAGCGTTCGAGGTCCGGGAACTGAAACTCCTGGATCGCCAGGTGCTTCTAGCGATCGATCAGCGGGCCGACCGGGCGGGGCTGGCCAACGTTCGAGGCCAGTTGGACAAGCTGCGACAACTTGCCGGGATGCCGGTGGTCTACGTTACCCGCACTCTCGCGTCCTACGAACGCAAGCGCCTCATCGAGCAGAAGGTGCCGTTCCTGGTACCCGGAAACCAGCTCTATCTGCCGGATCTCGGGATCGACCTGCGTGAGTACTTTCGCAAGCCGCCCGCCGCTCCGGACACCGCACTCAGCCCGGCGACGCAGGCGATGCTGATCGCCGTCCTGCTGCGAAGGCCTTTGCGCGACCAGTGGCAGCCCGCCGAGGTGGTCGGCCAGCTGGGCTACACCCCGATGACCCTGTCGCGAGCGGTCAAGGAGCTCACGGCCGCCGGCATTGCGACCCTGCGCACCGAGGGGAGGGTGCGATGGCTCCTTACGGAGCGCACCGCCGCGCAGACCTGGGAGCACGCGAGACCGATGCTGCGCAGCCCGGTCAAGCGTCGAGTCTGGATTCTTCCCCCTCCGAAGTCGAGGCCGCGTCCGTTGAGGCTCGCGGGTCTGAGCGCGCTCGCGCGGTTTTCGATGCTCACTGAACCTCAGTGGCCGACCTACGCCGTCGGGCAGGCGGAGTGGAAGGCGGCGACACAGGCCGGCTTCGAGACGCTGCCTGAGCCGTTGCCGGGAGCCTGCGAATGGGAACTCTGGCACTACAGCCCAGCACTCGTGCCAGACAGCGATACCGTCGATCCGCTTTCCTTGACGCTCAGCCTGCAGGGCAACCAGGACGAGCGTGTTCAACTCGCGCTGGATGAACTCAAGGGGCGCTTTCCGTGGTGAGGGGACTGGACGTCTTTCGTGAGCACTTCGCCGGCCACGCCGATCAGTTCGTGCTGATCGGCGGCACGGCCGCGACGCTAGCGATGGAAGAGGCGGGGCTCGAGTTTCGTGCCACGAAGGACCTGGACATCGTCCTGCACATCGAGGCGCTCAGCCCGTCATTCGGCGAAGTGTTCTGGCGCTTTGTCGAAGCGGGCGGATATGAAGTCCGACAAGCCAGCGACACCGGGAAGCCGGTCTTCTATCGATTCCAAAAGCCGGCCGATGATCGCTTTCCCGTCATGCTCGAGCTGTTCTGCCGGGCCCCTGAGGGGATCAAGCTGGCCGAAGGAAGTCACCTCACACCGATTCCCGTCGACGAGGCCGTCGCGAGCTTGTCCGCGATCCTGCTCGACGATGCGTACTACGAGTTCATCCTTGCAGGACGCAGGGAAGTCGACGGCCTGCCGTGGGTCGGCGAGGACAGGCTGATTCCGCTCAAGGCCAGCGCCTGGCTGGACCTCGGCGAACGTCAGGCCAAGGGTGAGCCGATCGACGCCAAGAACATCCGCAAGCACGCGAACGACGTGCTCCGCCTGTCGCAGCTGCTCGCCCCGGACACGCGAATACCAGTCGTCGAGCGAATTGCGCAGGACTTGAACCGCTTCCTCGACGCGATCGAGGCAGATCGCTCCATCGATCCGAAGTCGCTCAAGATCAACAGCAGCGTCGGCGAGATTGCCGAACGGATCGCGCGGGCCTACGGCTTGAGTCGACCCCGCGATGCGTGATCGTCATCCGGCGACCGGGCAGCGGCTACTCGGCCCAGATAGCGTCCCCGAGCCTTTCGGCATTACTGACGAGCAACTGGAACTCCGGCGGCTTGTGCTTGGCCGGGTTGGTCGCCAGCCGCAGGTCTTGAACGATGTATCCGACGAGGCAGCGGCGCACGCTCAGCTGGCGCGCACTGGCCCCCGGAAAATACTCGGCCGCGATCATGCTCTGCTGCTCGGCCGTGAGATCGGGATGCGCCACGATCGTCACGGTGGTGATCTCGTTCCAGTCCTTGTCGTCCGATCGCCGCGCTGGCGCTGGCGATTCCACGAGGCTGGCGTTCGCCACCCGGCCCAGCGTGAAGTCGCGGAAGTCCCGACGCTCGGTACACCAGGCGCGCACGTGCCACCGGCGTGGCACTCGGACGAGGGCGTGCGGGAACACAAGCCGCTCGGTACCGGACGGGTGGTTCATCGATCGGTAGACGAGCTGCAGGCCGATTCCCTTCCGTATGGCCTGCACGACTGCGGCGAACGTCTCGGGCGCCACGACCGAAAGATCACGTCTCGCGTCCTCGAGGAGCGAGTCGCGGGCTGCCGGCTGCTCTGCGCCCGCCACGATGCGCAGATAGTCGTCTGGCGACTGACGCTTTTCCCGGTCTTGCTGACCGGGCGTCAAGCGCAATGGCGCGTGTGCGGTGGAACGCACTGCGCGATCACCCACGCGCTTCCGGAGCGCGCCCATCAACCGGCTCGCCCAGACGGCTTGGACGCCTAGTAGCTCCCGAATTCGGTAGTTGTCGATCTCGCCCTCCCAAAGGAGGACGGTTTCGAGGTCGGCTACTCGATCTGCAGCGGAGTCCATGCTGAGATTATCCTACAGGCTAAATTGACTTGCAAGCTAATTTAGTCCGTAGTATAAATTAGCCTCAAGGATAATTCATGAACCTCTTCGATCGGATCCCGCATGGGCTCTTCGCCGCGCTGACCGGACGCAACAATCGTCGCGCCTGGGATCTGTTGGTACGACTGTCGGATCGCTACTTCGGCCCGGATGCCGTGCCTCCGTACCCTGACGGGTACCTCCACGACCAGATCGTCAAGGAAGTCGAGCGCTTCCTCCTCGACGCGGGGTGGGAGCACGAAGGCGGCGATCCCGTGCCCGAGGTGGCCACGCCGCTGTCGATCCAGGCCAATCAGCTGCTGGCACGTCTTGTAGAGACCGGGTGGCTCACCGAGGAGCGGGTTGGGCTGCGTCGCTTCGTGAGCATGCGGCCGGTCGTTGCGCGGTTCTTCGACACCATCCAGCAGTTCGTCACGGAAGGACCTCAGCTCTTCGGCGGCAACGTCCTCCTGGTCTACAACCAGCTCAAGAGCGTTTCGCAGGACCCGAGAGGCCAGGCGGGAGGCTTCGTGAGTGCAGCGCAGCTCTGCGTGCGGCTCATCAATTCCCTGAACGCGACCACCCTTCGGGTCCGCGACTTGATGAAGGAGCTCACGCAGGAGGCCGAGACGCCAGTATTCGTCCGACGGTTCTTCAGCGAGCACATCAGCGAGCTCTACGTTCGTGACTTCAAGCAGCTTCGCACCGAGAACCATCCGCTGCGACTGCGCTACGAAATCATCGAGCTCGTCAATGCGGTCGCCCTGGAGGGTCCAGCGCGCGTCGCATTGCTGCAGGGCTATGCGGAGCTTCCCGGCAACCGGCCTGGTGAGGAGGAAGAACTTCTGGAGCGCGATGTACAGCGCTTTCGGCGCCTCCTCGACGTCGAGAAGTTCCTAGATCGGATGGACCGAGTGATGGACGCCGCAACACAGCGCGCAGTCGCCTACCTCGGTTATCGATTGAAGGCCTCGGAGCGAATCGAGGAGGTGATCGCGGACACGGTGCGCGCGGTCGCCGCCGCCGAAGATCGCAGCGTTCCGCTCGAGGGTCGACTTCTTTCGCCATTGCCGGTGGTCGGCGACAACCGCTTGAGGCTTCCGGTCGAGCCGCCGCCGGTTCCCAAACGCACGGCGTTGCGCAAGAGGGAGATGACACCTCACGAGAAGGCTGTCCATTTCCTGCGCAAAGCGATGATCGCCCATCGCGATACCGCGCCGGCCGCCGTGCGCCGCTACATCGCCGAGTACCTATCGCCGGGAGCGCGGGTCACCGCGCAAGACCTCCCGGTCGGCAGCGTCCCCGATGCCGTTTCCTACCTTGTGCTCATGCGTCTCGCCGCCATCAGCTCCCGCAATCCCGTCGCGGTGCGGCGCAATCCGCTTCTGCGCAGCCTTGGTTTCGAAGTCTCGCTGATCGCCGGCAGCCGAGCCGATACCGAGTACTTCAACGTTCCCAACTTCCAGGTCACTCGGAGAGATCGAGATGCCACGTAACTGGCGATCGTTGGCGGAGGCATCCGACGGGATCTACACGGTCGACGACTTCAAGCAGTCGCTGTACCAGTTGATCGCGCAGCAGTGCCTGTATGCCCGCTTCAACCATCAGAGCACGGCCTTTCGAATCGTCTCGGCGCACCGTCGCGATTTCGAAGAGGCCGTGGAGCTTATGGGTCTTCGACTCGGCTTCAACGAGCGCCTGGCCTTCTGCTACGTCGTTCCGGAAACGGTCAAGCTCACGCCGCTCGACACCCAGGACACGTTGTTTCTTCTCGTGCTGCGACAGCTCTACCACCTGCGTGGCAGTACCGGCGAACTGACCGACGAGGGTGACGCCATCGTAGGGATCGAGGAGCTCGTCGCCACGTACCTCTCGATCACCGGACGCACCTTGGAAACGAAGAATCAGGGCGTGGTGAAGGGCCTGGTGAAGACCGCCGCGCGATGCGGACTGGCCCGTCTGATCGATACGCCCGAGGGTGATCCCCAGCCCTTCGCGGTGGCGATTCTTCCGGCGATCGCCGAGGTGCTGAGCGAGCACGCCGTCGGCCGCTTTGGCGCACATCTGAAGTCCGCGTTCGTGTCGAGCGATCCCTCGGGCGATGGCGTCGCGAGCGCACAGGAGGCCGCACGTGAAGACGCTTAGCGCCCTGCATCTCGTGCAGTTCTCGTTCTGGGACTACGAGACCTTCAACCTCCGCCGCGGTGGAACGGCTTTCTTGGGGCCTAACGGGGCTGGCAAGACGAGCCTCGCAGATGCAGTGCAGATCGCCCTCGTCGGCGCACACGGCAATCACATGCACTTCAATGCCCAGTCGGTGCACAGAGACCATCGCTCGGTCCGAGACTATGCGCTCGGCACGATGCGCTC
>JRYF01003158.1_pt1 | contig 24513 bp, 21 predicted proteins | sample 235331 | NCBI WGS metagenome assembly JRYF01 (sample SAMN03074217, study PRJNA261475) | activated sludge metagenome | biome: Wastewater Treatment Plant; feature: Wastewater; material: Activated sludge; isolation source: activated biomass of a wastewater treatment plant treating hydrocarbon... ...
CCCGGCTGCAGCAGCGCCCAGGGGTCGCCGAGCGTGACCGCCAGCGCCGCCGCCAGCAGCACCCAGATCGCCGGCCAGCGCAGCCCGAGCGCGCGCAGGCCGACGACGACGGCCAGCATCACCACCGTGCGCTGCGCCGGCACGCCCCAGCCGGCGAGCACCGCGTAGCCGGTCGCCAGCAACAGGCCGCCCCAGCGCGCCGCCTGCGGCGCCGCAAGCGCGCGCATCAGCAACGCCGAGCGCCGCCAGGCCATCCCGGCTGCGGCCGCGGCGAGCCAGGCGAACATCGTCACGTGCAGCCCGCTGACGACCATCAGGTGGATGACGCCGGTGGTGCGAAAGAGGTCCCAGTCGGCGCGCTCGACCGCCGCCTGGTCGCCGATCGCGAGCGCGGCGACGATGCCGGCGATGCGCGCATCGTCGACCTGCTCGGCGATGCGCTCGCGCAGGCGCTGGCGCAGCCGGCGGGCAGACCGCTGCGACCAGCGGCCCCCCGATCGCGGGGGCGCCGGGGCGGCGCGTGAAACGCCGCTGAAACGGCGCCGGCGCCAGAGTGCGGCGCAGCCCGACACCGGCCCGGCTCGTCGCCCCTGGCGCGTCGACCGGGGCGGGCCGACCCCGAGCTGCACAGGTGACCCCATGAAGACCCTCCGCTCCCCGATCCGGCGCCACCCCCGGGTGCTGGCCGCCGCGGCGCCGACGGACCGCCTTCACGCTGCACGGCCGGCCCTCGCCGCGGTCGCGCTGGCACTGGCAGCGCTGGCCGCGCCGGCCTTGGCGAGCGACGCCTACACCAGTGCCTTCTACCGCTGGGAGAACATGGGTGCGCAGGACGAGGGCGCCAAGCCGCTGTCCAGCGTCACCGGCGCCACGACCCAGGTGTTCACCCAGGGGCTGCCGCCAGGCGTCGACCGCTTCGAGCGCAGCTTCTCCGCCATGGCGACGGGCCAGGCCGGCGCGTTCAGCGTCGACGCATCGGCCCGCATCGAGCTCGTCGCCCGGCATGTCGGCACCCTGGGCAGCTTCCATACCCTTTCAGGCGGCTACGGCTTCGCCACCGCCGAGGCCACCACCTATGGGCTGTGGCGCGTCGAGGGCCCCTACGCCGACGGCACGCCGGTCGACGTGCCGGTCACCGGGCTGTTCGGCGGCAGCGCGTTCTCGACGTCGCCGCCCGCCGTCGAGGGAGGCTCGGTGATCTACGCCTCGAACGCCAGCGGCCGCATCGACGTCGGCGGACTGGTCGTGTGGGGCAACGCCCGATCGGACGACCCGGACTTCGGCGACACCGTCTACGTGCGCACCGTGATCGGTGCGGACCTGCCCTTCGCGATCAGTGCCAGCGCGTTCGGCGTGGCGATGACCGCGACCTCGGCCGCCCGCTCGTTCCACCGCGAGCAGGCGGAGGCCTCCGGCACGATGGCGATCCGCTTCGGCACCCCGCTGCAGGTCGGCCGCGAATGGCGCTGGGTGAACCCCGTCAGCGGCGACTTCGACGACGCCGAGCGCTGGCGCGACGTCGCGAACCCGACGGTCAGCGGCACGCCGAGCTTCTACGACAGCGTGCGCTTCGATGTCGCCGCCGCCTACGTCGTGCGCTTCGACGACCTGGTGCAGCACCGTGACGCCACCGTCTGGGGTGGTGATGTCGGGCTGGCGCTGGACGGCGAGCAGTACGTGGTCGACCGCCTGGTGGTGCGCCCCTTCACCGACACGCGGGCCACGCTGCGTGTGCTCGGGCAGGAGGCGGCGCCCGGCGAACTGCCGGCGCTGCGGCCCGACGGCCGGCTGACCGCGCGCGACGCGACGGTGGAAGGCGGCGGCGTGCTGCGCCACGCCGGCTGGCTGCACGTGGGCGACCTGCCGATCGCCGACCCAGGGGCCGGCGGCTACGCCGACGAGGTCGACGTGCAGGTGATGGAGCGGCTGCGGATCCGCTTTGGCGGCCAGGTGATCGGCAACGCGTGGGACTACGGCGTGGCGGTCAACGGCTTCGGCAACACCGGCCGCCTGGAGATCGAACGCGGCGGCTCGCTGCTGCAGGCCTACCAGATGGAGGTCGGCGGCTCGCAGGGCGGGCGTGCCACGGTGCGCTGGGGCGGCGCGATCGAGGTCGCGACCACGCTGTCGATCGGGGCGCCGTTCGGTCGCCCGGCCGAGCTGCGGGTGCTCGGGTGGGACATGGACGCCGACGACAACCCCATCCCGAGCGAGCTGCGCGCGCCGACCGTGATCGTCGGCGAGGCACGCGGCTCGGGCAGCGGGCCGAACGACCCACGCGGCGGCATGCTGGCCATCACCGACGGCGCGCGGCTGCTGGCCGAGGAGATCATCCTCGGCCCGCGCGCCGGCGCCGACGGGTTGCTGGTGGTGCAGCGCGGGGCCACCGTCGATGGGCTGTTCACCCAAGGCGGCGTGACGGCACTGGTGGTCGGTCAGGGCGGCTTCGGCGAGGTGATCGTCAGCGATGGCGCCCAGGTCGCGGCGGCGACCACGATCGGCAGCGCGCTGGCCACGCCGGACGGCGTGCAGCGCGGCGGCGGGCGGGTGACGCTGCTCGGCGGCGGCAGCCACCTGCCGGCGGCGCAGAACACGCGGCTGGACTCGCCGCTGCTGGTCGTCGGCGCGGCCGGCACCGGCGAGCTCGTCGCCAGCCAGGGGGCGCAGATCCACACCAGCCGGGTCGAGGTCGGCGCCGCGGCCACGGGCTTCGGCAGCCTGTCGCTGCAGGGTGCCGGCACACGGCTGACGCTGACGCCCTTCGGCAGCAGCGACCCCGGCGCCGCGCCGGTGTTCGCCGTCGGCCCCGAGGGCAGCGGGCGGCTGGAGGTGCTCGACGGTGCCGAGGTCATCGTCGCGCCAGGCGCCGGCGGGCTGGTCGAGGTCGGCTCGGGGCTGGTCGAGATCCGGCGCGGGGCGCGCATCGTCTCTGCCGGCGCCAACGTCGGCCCGAACGGCACCGTCATCGGCGACGCCGGCAGCTGGCAGGTCGACCCCGAACACACCTTCGTGCTCGGCGGGCGGCTGGAGATCGGCGCCTCGCCGGGCTGGTTCACGATCGACGGCAACTTCGAACAGATCGCAACCGGGGTGCTGCAGATCGAGTTCGCCGGCACCGCGCCGGACCTGTTCGACCGCCTCATCGTCACCGGCGCGGCGACGCTCGCGGGCCGGCTCGAACTGAGCTTCATCGACGGCTTCGCGCCGGCGCAGGGCGACAGCTTCGAGTTCCTCGCCGTCGGCGAGGCACTGGCGGGCGGTTTCGACGAGGTGGTGGTGCTGAACCTGGCGTCGGGTTTCGAGTTCGAGCTCGATGCCGGCGGCGGCGCCTTCAGGATGGTGGCGCTGAACGACGGCATCTACCAGCCGATCCCCGAGCCGGGGACCTGGGCGCTGATGCTGCTCGGCAGCGCCGGGCTGCTCGCCTGGCGGCGGCGGGCGCGACCGGTAGGCTGATCCGGACCGGCCGTGCGCTGACGCGGCCCCCTGGTCTGGCGGTGCTGGCGCGCAGCTGCCGCGCGCGGGTGTGCGGTTTCACCGCCGCCGACGGGAGCGGGCCCGAGCACCCCCTCAGGCCGGCGCGCCGGCCGCCGATGGCCATTGCACGGGGGGCGGGCGGATGGGTTGTCGGGCGTCCGGCGGCTCGCGCACGCGCCGTGCCCGCCGTGCCGACCCGTGGCCGCCCGGTATGCTCCCGCCCGCGGGCGCGCGGCGGCGTCCCGAACCCATCCGCTCCCGCGTCCCGTGGTGCAGTACCGTGACCCGTTACGCTGAGTCCGAAAGCCGCAGCGCTGTCCTGCGGCGCTTGCCGCGCGCCGGCGCGGCCCGCGGCCCGGCCAGGCCAACCGCTTGGGCCGTCGCGGCCGCTCGCGGCGTCGGTCGCGGCGCGGACACGGTGCCGGCGGTCACGCCGGGACGTGATGCACCAGCGGTGCGTGCCGGGCGCGCGTCGACACGTGCAAGCACATGACGTCCGCTGCCGCCACGTTCCCGCCGGTGAGTCCCCGGCCGATCGACGCCGACCTCGCGCTCGCGCGCGTCAGCGCCATCTACCGGCTGGCACCGCAGCCCCAGGTGGGCGCGGTGGTGTTCGCGCTGGTGGTCGCGTACGCGATGTGGGAGCGGGTCGATCCGGCCTGGGTCCGCGGCTGGCTCGTGGCGCGGCTGGCCATCAGCGCGCTGCGCGCGAGCGAGACCTGGCGCTTCGAGCGCGATCCCGCGCGCGCGCAGCGCCTGGGCTACTGGCACGCACGCTTCGACGTGCTGATCGTGTTCGACAACCTGTGCTGGAGCGTGATCGCGCTGGTGTTCATGCCGGCCGCGCAGAACACGATGCTGGGCGCGCTGCTGTTCGCGAGCGTGCTGTGCATCACGGCGATCGGGGTGTTCATCCTCGTCAGCAGCATGCGCACCGCGATGCTGAACTTCGTGTCCATGCTGCTGCCGGTCATGGGGCACGCGCTGTGGCACGGATACGACGACGCGTGGGTCGTGGTGCTCAGCCTGTTCGTGTACGGCATCGTGCTGACGCAGGAGAGCTGGCGCAGCTACCAGGGCTGGACGGAGATGACGCGCCTGCGCCTGGAGGCCTCGTCGGTCGCCGCCGCGCGCGAGCAGGCGCGCCAGGTGGCGGTGGAGGCGAGCCAGGCCAAGAGCCGGTTCCTCGCCAACATGAGCCACGAGATCCGCACGCCGATGAACGGCATCCTCGGGATGGCCGAACTGCTGCAGGCGGCCCGGCTCGAAGCCGGCCAGGCCCGCTACGTGCAGGCCATCTCGACCGCGGCCCAGGCGCTGCACGAGCTGCTGGGCGACATCCTCGACCTGTCCAAGATCGAGGAAGGCAAGGTCACGCTCGAACGGGTGGACTTCGACCCGGCGCAGCTGCTCGCCGGTGCCGCGACGATCTACCGTGAACTCGGCTCGGCGCGTGGCATCGACGTGACGACGGCGATCGAGCTGGAGCACCTGCCGCGTGTCAGCGGCGACCCGACGCGCCTGCGGCAGGTGGTGACCAACCTGCTGGGCAACGCGCTCAAGTTCACGGGCGCGGGAACGGTCACGCTGCGTGCGGTGTCGATCGCCGGCCCGGTCGGGGACGCGCGGCCGTGGCTTCGGGTGTCGGTGCAGGACACCGGGATCGGCATGACACCCGGCCAGATGGCGCACCTCTTCCAGCGCTTCTCGCAGGCCGACAGCTCCACCACCCGCCGCTTCGGCGGCAGCGGCCTCGGCCTGGTGATCTGCAAGCACCTGGTCGAGCTCATGGGCGGCTCGATCCACGTCGACAGTGCGCCTGGACGCGGCAGCACCTTCTGGTTCGAGCTGCCGCTGGAGGCGGCGATCGATCCCGCCCCGGCCGCTTCAGCGGCCGCTGCACCGGGCGGCAACGCCGACGCGCCGCCCGGGCCGCGCGCGGCGCGCATCCTGGTCGCGGAGGACAACGCCGTGAACCAGCTGGTGGTGCAGGCGATGCTCGAGCAGCTGGGGATGAGCGTCGCGCTGGCCGTCGACGGCGCGGAGGCGGTGGCAGCGGTCGAGGCGCAGCACTTCGACCTCGTGCTGGTGGACTGCCAGATGCCGCGCGTCGACGGCTACGAGGCCACGCGCCGCATCCGCGCGGCACGCCATCCCCGCGCGCAGGTCCCGATCGTGGCGTTCACGGCCAATGCACTGGCCGAGGACCGGCAGCGCTGCGACGAGGCGGGCATGAACGACTACCTGCCCAAGCCGGTCTCGGCCGATGCGCTGACCGCGGTGCTGCGGCGGCATCTGGGTGCCGGCGCCAACCCAGGATGACGGCGGGCCTCTCAAGCCGGCCGCGCGAGACTCCGGTGTACCGGGCGGTCACCCCTCGCGGCGTCACTCGGGGCTGGCCCGCCCGCGGCGGGCCAGCCTGGCCTCAGACCGCGACCGCCTGCGCGGTCTGCGCGTACTCCTCGATCTGGTCGAAGTTCATGTAGCGGTAGACCTTGGCGCCGTCGGCATTGATCACGCCCATGTCGGCGTGGTACTCGGCCACCGTCGGCAGCCGGCCCAGGCGCGACGCGATCGCCGCCAGTTCGGCCGAGGCCAGGAACACGTGGGTGTTCTTGCCCAGCCGGTTGGGGAAGTTGCGCGTGCTGGTCGAGACCACGGTCGCGCCTTCGCGCACCTGCGCCTGGTTGCCCATGCACAGGCTGCAGCCCGGCATCTCGGTGCGCGCGCCGGCGCTGCCGAAGTTGGCGTAGTGGCCTTCCTTGGTCAGCTCGGCCTGGTCCATCTTGGTAGGCGGTGCCACCCACAGCTTGACCGGGATGTCGCGCTTGCCCTCGAGCAGCTTGCTGGCGGCCCGGAAGTGGCCGATGTTGGTCATGCACGAGCCGATGAAGGCCTCGTCGATCTTGGTGTTCTGCACGGCCGACAGCGGCTTGACGTCGTCCGGGTCGTTCGGGCAGCACAGCAGCGGCTCGGTGATGTCGGCCAGGTCGATCTCGATCACGGCCGCGTACTCGGCGTCCTTGTCGGCCTCCAGCAGGCTCGGGGCGGCCAGCCACTCCTGCATCTTGCGGATGCGGCGCTCCAGGCTGCGCCGGTCGGCATAACCGTCGGCGATCATGTTCTTCAGCAGCACGATGTTCGAGTTCAGGTACTCGACGATGGGCTCCTGGTTGAGCTTGACCGTGCAGCCGGCGGCGCTGCGCTCGGCGCTGGCGTCCGACAGCTCGAAGGCCTGTTCGACCTTCAGCTCCGGCAGCCCCTCGATCTCGAGGATGCGGCCGCTGAAGACGTTCTTCTTGCCCGCCTTGGCCACTGTCAGCAGCCCCTGCTTGAGGGCGTAGTAGGGGATCGCGTGCACCAGGTCGCGCAGCGTGATGCCGGGCTGCATGCGGCCCTTGAAGCGCACCAGCACGCTTTCGGGCATGTCCAGCGGCATGACGCCGGTGGCGGCGGCGAAGGCCACCAGGCCCGAGCCGGCCGGGAAGCTGATGCCGATCGGGAAGCGGGTGTGGCTGTCGCCGCCGGTGCCCACCGTGTCCGGCAGCAGCATGCGGTTCAGCCACGAATGGATCACGCCGTCACCCGGGCGCAGGCTGATGCCGCCGCGGTTGCTCATGAAGGCGGGCAGCTCGCGGTGCGTCCTGACGTCCACCGGCTTGGGGTAGGGCGCGGTGTGGCAGAAGCTCTGCATCACGAGGTCGGAGCTGAAGCCCAGGCAGGCCAGGTCCTTGAGCTCGTCGCGCGTCATCGGGCCGGTGGTGTCCTGGCTGCCGACGCTGGTCATGCGCGGCTCGCAGTAGGTGCCCGGGCGGATGCCCTGGCCCTCGGGCAGGCCGCAGGCGCGGCCGACCATCTTCTGTGCCAGCGTGTAGCCGCGGCCGGTATCCGCCGGCGCCTTGGGCAGGCGGAAGGTGGTGCTGGCCGGCAGGCCGAGGAACTCGCGCGCCTTGGCCGTCAGGCTGCGGCCGATGATCAGGTTGATGCGGCCGCCGGCGCGCACCTCGTCGAGCAGGACCTCGCTCTTGAGGCTGAACTCGGCCACCGTGCGGCCGGCCTTCTCGATCCGGCCGTCGTAGGGCAGGATGTCGATCACGTCGCCCATCTCGAGCGCGGCGACGTCGACCTCGATCGGCAGCGCGCCGGAGTCCTCCTGCGTGTTGAAGAAGATCGGCGCGATCTTGCCGCCCAGCGTGACGCCGCCGAAGCGCTTGTTCGGCACGAACGGGATGTCCTGCCCGGTGGCCCAGATGACGCTGTTGGTCGCGCTCTTGCGCGACGAGCCGGTGCCGACCACGTCGCCGACGTAGGCCACCAGATGGCCCTTGGCCTTCAGCGCCTCGATGAAGCGGATCGGGCCGCGCTTGCCATCCTCCTCGGGCTGGAAGGCGGCGCCGGGGCGGGCGTTCTTCAGCATCGCCAGGTAGTGCAGCGGGATGTCCGGCCGGCTCCAGGCGTCGGGCGCGGGCGACAGGTCGTCGGTGTTGGTCTCGCCCGGCACCTTGAACACGGTGACGGTGATCTTCTTCGCCACTTCGGGGCGCGAGGTGAACCACTCGGCGTCGGCCCAGCTCTGGATGACTTCGCGCGCCTTGGCGTTGCCGGCCCTGGCCTTCTCCGCCACGTCGTGGAAGGCGTCGAACATCAGCAGCGTCTTCTTCAGCGCCGCGGCGGCGACGTCGGCCACCTCGGCGTCGTCGAGCAGGTCGATCAGCGGCTTGACGTTGTAGCCGCCGACCATGGTGCCGAGCAGCTCGGTGGCCTTGGCCTTGGAGACCAGCCCGACTGCGAGGTCGCTGTGCGCGACGGCGGCCAGGAAGCTGGCCTTGACCTTGGCGGCGTCGTCGACGCCCGGCGGCACGCGGTAGGTCAGCAGCTCCAGCAGGTAGCCCTCCTCGCCGGCGGGCGGCGCCTTGATCAGCTCGATCAGCTCGGCGGTCTGCTGGGCCGACAGCGGCAGCGGCGGGATGCCGAGCGCGGCGCGTTCGGCGGCGTGTTGGCGGTAGGCGGCAAGCATCGGGGGGCGCTCCTTCGGGTTACCCCGATATTTTATGTCTTATATAAGACTTGCGGCAAGCGCGCCGCGCCGGGCGCCGGCGGTGGTGGCGCGCCGCAGCGCGCTGTCAGGCGGCGCCGAAGAAGGCCTCGCGCACCTCGGCCGGGAGTTGCGTGCCGCCGGTGGCCGAGGTGCGGTGGGCGCGCTCCAGCACATGCCAGAAGTAGCGGTAGCTGGCGCGGTCGTGCAGCGTGTCGCGGTGACGGATCGGCGCCCAGCGGGCGGCCTGCGCCGCGAGCAGGATCTCGACCGCCTGGTCGACCTCGGCCGTGGTCGGTGCGAAGGCCTCGACGATCGGCCGTACCTGCGACGGGTGGATGCTCCACATGCGCGTGTAGCCGAAGTCGCGCGCGGCGCGCGTGGCGGCCGCCTGCAGCGCCGCCGCATGCTTGAACTCGGTGACGACGCAGTGCGACGGCACCTTGCCGTGCGCGTGGCAGGCGGCGGCGATCTCGAGCTTGGCGCGCACCACCAGCGGATGCTCGAACTGCCCCTGCGCGCTCATCGCCGCCAGCGGCAGCGCACCGCGGTGCGCCGAGACGAAGTCCATCAGCCCGAACGACAGCGACTCGATGCGCGGGTGCGCGGCCAGCGCCTGCACCTCGCGCAGCGCGCCGTGCGTCTCGACCAGCGCGTGCAGCGGGATGCCATGGCCGCCGGCGGCGTCGATCATGTGCACCGCGCGTTCGATGTCCTCGACGCCACCGGGCTTGGGCAGCATCAGATAGGCCGGTGGCCGCGCGGCCCGCATCACCGTGCGCAGCACCTCGGCGAAGCGCTTGTGGCCGACCGGCGGCACACGCACGCCGACGCGGCCGAAGCGGTTGTCGGCGCCGCCGAGCAGCTCGGCGATCAGCTGCGCGTGCTCGACCTCGGCGCCGACCGGCGCGCCGTCCTCGTTGTCCAGCGTGACGTCGAACACCGGGCCGAGCTCGGCCTGCAGCGCCAGGCTTTTGCGCATGCGGTCCTCGACGCCGGCGTAGTGGTCGCACACCGGCAGCGGCGGCGGGGCCGGTTCGCCGGGGTCGAACAAAGCGTCGCGGGGGTGCAGCAGGGTGCTCGGGGACATCGGCCGCAGGGTCTGGCTCTCGGGTCCCCGAGGGTACTGCGAATTGCCGCCTGGCGGCGTCGGCGCGGGCGTGCGGCGCGCGCCGCCCACCCGCGCCGGCCGGCCTCACTCGCCGAGCGTCGCGTCGCCGGCCGCGGCCACGGGCCGCAGCTGCGTCATGCGCAGGTGCTCGACATGGCCGCTCGCCGAGGGCAGGAACTCGATCGTCGTGCGACCGTCGCGGGTGGCGAAGCGGTGGCCGCCGACGTTGTCCAGCGCGTGGGCGCGGCGCTTGCCGAAGGCGGCGGTCAGGATCCGGCCGCCATGCTCGACGCGCAGCACGCGGCCGTCGGACAAGGCGTATTGGCCGGTCAGCAGGCGCAGCTCGTGTGCGGGCAGCGGCGCCGGTGCCGTGATCTGGACCGGCGGCAAGGTCTGCGGCGCTGCCGCCGGCCCAGCCAGCGCACTGCCGCCGGCCAGCATGGCGGCCAGGGAAAGGATCAGGGGTCGTGTCATGAAGGGCCTCTCGCGTGTCGGTTGACGAACCGGCGGGCGGGACACCCGCCGGGGCGCGAGTGCATTGGGCCGTCCGGCTGCGCGTGCGTCATCCACCGGTCAGACGAGGCAGACCGCGGCCGCACGGCGTGCATTGCCGTGCCGCAGACGACCGCGCCGGCCCGCAGGCCGCCGCGAGGCCGCCGTTACAGCAGGTGCCTGACGCCGTCCTGCTCGGCCATCAGCTCCGCCAGCGTCTTGTCGATGCACTGGCGGCTGAAGTCGTCGATCGGCAGGCCGTCGACGATCCGGTACTCGCCACCGGCGCAGGTCACCGGGTAGCCGAACACGACCTCCTTCGGGATGCCGTACTCGCCACCCGAGGGCACGCCCATCGTCACCCACTCGCCATTCGTGCCGAGCGCCCAGTCGCGCATGTGGTCGATCGCCGCGTTGGCGGCCGAGGCGGCCGACGACAGGCCGCGCGCCTCGATGATCGCCGCGCCGCGCTTGCCGACGGTGGGCAGGAACACGTCCTTGTTCCAGACCTGGTCGCCGATCATGTCCTTCACGCTCGCGCCGGCTATGGTGGCGAAGCGGTAGTCGGCGTACATCGTCGGGCTGTGATTGCCCCACACGCACAGCTTGCGGATCGCGGCCACCGGCTTGCCGGTCTTGGCGGCGACCTGGCTCAGCGCGCGGTTGTGGTCCAGACGCAGCATGGCGGTGAAGTTCTTTGCCGGCAGGTCCGGCGCCGACTTCATCGCGATGTAGGCGTTGGTGTTGGCCGGGTTGCCGACCACCAGCACCTTCACGCCGCGCGACGCGACCGCGTTCAGTGCCTTGCCCTGGGCGGTGAAGATCTGCGCGTTGGCGGCCAGCAGGTCGGCGCGCTCCATGCCCGGGCCGCGCGGGCGGGCGCCGACCAGCAGCGCGTAGTCGGTGTCCTTGAACGCGGTGTTGGCGTCCGCGTGCGCCTCCATGCCCGCCAGCAGCGGGAAGGCGCAGTCTTCGAGTTCCATCATGACGCCCTTGAGGGCCTTCTGCGCCTTCTCGTCCGGGATCTCGAGCAGTTGCAGGATGACCGGCTGATCCTTGCCGAGCATCTCGCCGGAGGCGATGCGGAACAGCAGGGCGTAGCCGATCTGGCCGGCGGCGCCGGTGACGGCCACGCGGACGGGCTTCTTGCTCATGGCGGGCTCCTCGTGCGGGGGGCGGTGGGTGGGGTGTGCGGGTCGTCGGCGGGCGCCGGACGATGGGGGCGGCGCCCATGCGTCGCCCCCGCATTCTAGGACCGGCACCCTGACTGGACTCTTATGTCTTATGTAAGACAATAGGCCATGGTCGACACGTCCGTCCCTGCCGCGCCGGTCGCCGATCCGGCGCCGTCGTTCAGCCCGCTGTACCAGCAGATCAAGGGCCTGCTGGTGCGCGGCCTGCAGGACGGCGAGTGGAAACCCGGCGAGGCGATCCCGAGCGAGGTCGACCTCGCCGCACGCTTCCGCGTCAGCCAGGGCACGGTGCGCAAGGCGATCGACGAACTGGCGACCGACAACCTGCTGGTGCGCCGCCAGGGTAAGGGCACCTTCGTCGCCACCCATGCCGAGGAGCGCACGCAGTACCGCTTCCTGCGCCTGAAGCCGGACGACGAGGCCGCCGGGCCGATGCGGCGGCGCTTCCTCGACTGCCGCCGGCTGCGTGCGCCGCCGGCGGTCGCGCGCGCGCTCGGGCTGAAGGCGAGCGACGCCGTCTGGCAGGTCCGGCGGCTGCTGCTGGCCGACGACGCCGGCCGGTTGCGCCCGGTGGTGCTGGACGAGATCTGGCTGCCGGCGGCGCTGTTCAAGGGCCTGAGCGCCGAGCGGCTGTCCGGCCACCGGGGGCCGATGTACGCCTTCTTCGAGGCAGGGTTCGGCGTGCGCATGATCCGGGCCGACGAGAAGATCCGCGCCGTCGCGGCGGACGCCGAGACCGCGGCGCTGCTGGAGCTGGTGCCGGGCACGCCGCTGCTGTCGGTCGAGCGGCTTTCGTTCACCTACGAGGACCGGCCGGTCGAACTGCGCCGTGGCCTCTACCACACCGCAGCCCACCACTACCGCAACGCCTTGAACTGAAGCTGCCCGGCTCCGGCGCGCACCCGCGGCGCACACCCCGAAGCCTCATGTAAGTCTGCTGCATTGCAATAAACTCGCTGGGCTTCGGGTGCCGCGCGCCGCACGGCGCCAAGGGCCCGAGGCGCCGCCGAATCTCAGGACATGCCGATGGCCCAGTCGCCCGCCAAGCCCCGTCCGGTCTACCGGAACATCCACGTCACCGACATCGTGCGCTACCGCCTGCCGGCGGCCGGCGTGGTGTCGATCCTGCACCGCGTCAGCGGCGCGCTGATGTTCCTGCTGCTGCCGTTCGTGATCTGGATGTTCGACGCCAGCGTCAGTTCGGAGGTCTCGTACGACGTCTTCGCCAGCGCGTTCGCGGTCGGCATCGGCCCGTTCGCCGCCTGGTTCCTGAAGCTGGTCGTGCTGGCGCTGGTCTGGGCCTACCTGCACCACCTGATCGCCGGCGTGCGCCACCTCTGGATGGACGCCACCCACAGCGTGGCCAAGGCCCAGGGGGCGAACTCGGCCATCGTCACGCTGGTGTTGTCGGTGCTGCTGACGGTGGTGCTGGGCGCCAAGCTGTTCGGTCTCTTCTGAGGAGCGCTGAGATGGCGGTCAACCACGGATCCAAGCGCATCGTCGTCGGCGCGCACTACGGCTTCCGCGACTGGCTGAGCCAGCGCGTGACGGCGGCGCTGATGACGCTGTTCACGCTGGCGCTGGTCGTCCAGGTGCTGATGCCCGGGCCGATGAGCTACGACCGCTGGGCCGGCATCTTCGCCGCCCAGTGGATGAAGCTGCTGACCTTCACCGTGATCATCGCGCTGCTGTGGCACGCGTGGGTCGGCGTGCGCGACATCTGGATGGACTATGTCAAGCCGGTCGGCGTGCGGCTCGTGCTGCAGGCCGCGACCATCGTCTGGCTCGTCGGCTGCGCCGGCTGGGCGATCCAGGTTCTCTGGAGGCTCTGAACCCATGTCGCTTGCCAAGCTTCCACGTCGCCGTTTCGACGTCGTCATCGTCGGTGCCGGCGGCTCCGGCATGCGCGCGTCGCTGCAGCTCGCCCTGGCCGGGCTCAACGTCGCCGTGCTGTCCAAGGTGTTCCCGACCCGCTCGCACACCGTGGCCGCGCAAGGCGGCATCGGGGCGTCGCTCGGCAACATGTCCGAGGACAACTGGCACTACCACTTCTACGACACCGTCAAGGGCAGCGACTGGCTGGGCGACCAGGACGCGATCGAGTTCATGTGCCGCGAGGCGCCCAAGGTCGTCTACGAGCTCGAGCACTTCGGGATGCCGTTCGACCGCAACCCGGACGGCACGATCTACCAGCGGCCGTTCGGCGGCCACACCGCCAACTACGGCGAGAAGCCGGTGCAGCGCGCCTGCGCCGCGGCCGACCGCACCGGCCACGCGATGCTGCACACGCTGTACCAGCGCAACGTCGCCGCGCGCACCAATTTCTTCGTCGAGTGGATGGCGCTGGACCTGATCCGCGACGCCGACGGCGACGTGCTCGGCGTCACCGCGCTCGAGATGGAGACCGGCGAGGTCCACGTGCTGCAGGCCAAGGTCACGCTGCTGGCCACCGGCGGCGCCGGGCGCATCTTCGCCGCCAGCACCAACGCCTTCATCAACACCGGCGACGGCCTGGGCATGGCGGCGCGGGCCGGCATCCCGCTCGAGGACATGGAGTTCTGGCAGTTTCACCCGACCGGTGTCGCCGGCGCCGGCGTGCTGCTGACCGAGGGCTGCCGCGGCGAGGGCGCGATCCTGCGCAACGTCAACGGCGAGCGCTTCATGGAGCGCTACGCGCCGACGCTGAAGGACCTCGCGCCGCGCGACTTCGTCAGCCGTTGCATGGACCAGGAGATCAAGGAAGGGCGTGGCTGCGGGCCGAACAAGGACTACATCAATCTCGACATGACGCACCTGGGCGCCGAAACGATCATGAAGCGCCTGCCCAGCGTCTACGAGATCGGCCACAACTTCGCCAACGTCGACATCACCAAGGAGCCGATCCCGGTGGTGCCGACCATCCACTACCAGATGGGCGGCATCCCGACCAACATCCACGGCCAGGTGGTGGTGCCGCGCGGCGACGACGCGAACAGCGTGGTGGGCGGCCTGTACGCGGTCGGCGAGTGCTCGTGCGTCAGCGTGCATGGCGCCAACCGGCTCGGCACCAATTCGCTGCTCGACCTGCTGGTGTTCGGGCGCGCGGCCGGCAACCACATCGTCGACAGCTTCAAGCGCGCCGACATCGCGCACAAGCCGCTGCCGGCCGACGCCGCCGACCGCACGCTGGCGCGCCTGGCCGCGCTCGATGCGAGCACCGGCGGCGAGTACGCGCAGGACGTCGCGAACGACATCCGCAGCACCATGCAGCTGCACGCGGGCGTGTTCCGCACCCAGGCCAGCATGGACGAAGGCGTGCTCAAGGTCGCGGCGCTGCGCGAGCGCGTCGCCGGCGTCACGCTGAAGGACAAGAGCAAGGTCTTCAACACCGCCCGCATCGAGGCGCTGGAGGTCGACAACCTGATCGAGGCGGCGCAGGCGACCATGGTCTCGGCCGCCGCGCGCCGCGAGTGCCGTGGCGCGCACACCGTCAAGGACTACGAGCGCGGCGCCGACGACCCGGACTGCCCGCTCGGCCGCGACGACCGCCAGTGGATGAAGCACACGCTGTGGTACGCCGACGGCAACCGCCTGGCCTACAAGCCGGTCAAGCTACAGCCGCTGACGGTCGAGTCGGTGCCGCCCAAGGTCCGCACGTTCTGAAGAGGCCGTTCGAGATGAGCAAGCGAACTTTCCAGATCTACCGCTACGACCCGGACAAGGACGCCCGGCCGAGCATGCAGACGCTCGAGGTCGAGCTCGACGGTTCCGAGCGCATGCTGCTGGACGCGCTGATGAAGCTCAAGGCGGTCGACCCGACGTTGAGCTTCCGCCGCAGCTGCCGCGAGGGCGTGTGCGGGTCGGACGCGATGAACATCAACGGCAAGAACGGCCTGGCGTGCCTGACCAACATGCGCACGCTGCCGGGCACCATCGTGCTCAAGCCGCTGCCCGGCCTGCCGGTGATCCGCGACCTGATCGTCGACATGACGCAGTTCTTCGCGCAATACCACTCGATCAAGCCCTACCTCGTCAATCACACGCCGCCGCCCGAGAAGGAGCGGCTGCAGTCGCCGCAGGAGCGCGACGAGCTCGACGGCCTGTACGAGTGCATCCTGTGCGCCAGCTGCAGCACGAGCTGCCCGAGCTTCTGGTGGAACCCGGACAAGTTCGTCGGCCCGGCCGGGCTGCTGCAGGCCTACCGCTTCATCGCCGACAGCCGCGACCAGGCCACCGCCGAGCGGCTGGACAACCTGGAGGACCCGTACCGGCTGTTCCGCTGCCACACGATCATGAACTGCGTCGACGTCTGCCCCAAGGGGCTGAACCCGACCAAGGCGATCGGCAAGATCAAGGAGCTGATGGTCCGCCGCGCGGTGTGACCGGGTTGGCCCATGCGAGCGACGCCCCCGCCGGACAGCGCACTCGACGCGGCCAGCCTCGGCCGCCTGAAGTGGCGCTGCCGGCGCGGGCTGCTCGAGAACGATTTGTTCGTCGAGCGCTTCTTCCGCCGGCTGGACGAGAAGGGGGAGACGATCACGACAAGGCAGGCCGAGGGTTTGACGGCCCTGATGGACCTGCCGGACAACGACCTGCTCGATCTGCTGCTGGCGCGCCGCGAGCCCGCCGACGCGCTGGACCGAGCTGACGTGCGCGAGGTGCTGGCGTTGCTGCGGCAGCCGGCGCGTCGACCCGCCCACCCCTGAAGAAAGGCGAAGCCCGCGATGAAACCCTCCGACGTGAAAGCCACCCTGTCGTTCTCCGACGGCAGCCCGAGCATGGAGCTGCCGATCTACAAGGGCACGATCGGCCCGGACGTGATCGACATCCGCAAGCTTTACGCGCAGACCGGCAAGTTCACCTACGACCCGGGCTTTCTCAGCACCGCCGCCTGCGAGTCGACGATCACCTACATCGACGGCGACAAGGGCGAGCTGCTGTACCGCGGCTACCCGATCGAGCAGCTCGCGGTGAAGTGCGACTTCCTCGACGTGTGCTACCTGCTGCTGTACGGCGAGCTGCCCAACGCGCAGCAGCAGAAGGACTTCGACACGCTCGTCACGCGCCACACGATGGTCAACGAGCAGATGCAGTTCTTCCTGCGCGGCTTCCGGCGCGACGCCCACCCGATGGCGGTGCTGACCGGGCTGGTCGGCGGCATGTCGGCCTTCTACCACGACAGCACCGACATCACGAACCCGCGCCACCGCGAGATCAGCGCCATCCGGCTCATCGCCAAGCTGCCGACGCTGGTCGCGATGGCCTACAAGTACGGCGTCGGCCAGCCCTACATCTACCCGAAGAACGACCTGTCGTACTCGGCCAACTTCATGCGCATGATGTTCGGCACGCCGTGCGAGGAGTACGTGCCGAACGACGTGCTGGTGCGCGCGATCGACCGCATCTTCATCCTGCACGCCGACCACGAGCAGAACGCCAGCACTTCGACCGTGCGGCTGTGCGGCTCGTCGGGCACCAACCCGTTCGCGGCGATCGCCGCCGGCGTGGCCTGCCTGTGGGGCCCGGCGCACGGTGGCGCCAACGAGGCGGCGCTGAACATGTTGGAGGAGATCCAGCGCGCCGGCGGGGTCGAGAAGGTCGGCGAGTTCATCCGCCAGGTCAAGGACAAGAACTCGGGCGTGCGGCTGATGGGCTTCGGCCACCGCGTCTACAAGAACTATGACCCGCGCGCCAAGCTGATGCGCGAGACCTGCCACGAGGTGCTGACCGAGCTCGGCCTCGGCAACGACCCGCTGTTCAAGCTGGCGATGGCGCTCGAGAAGATCGCGCTCGAGGACGAGTACTTCGTCGCCCGCAAGCTGTACCCGAACGTCGACTTCTACTCGGGCATCGTGCAGCGCGCGATCGGCATCCCGGTCAGCCTGTTCACCGCCATCTTCGCGCTCGCGCGCACGGTGGGCTGGATCGCCCAGCTCAACGAGATGATCGGCGACCCCGAGTACAAGATCGGCCGCCCGCGCCAGCTGTTCAGCGGTTCGGTCCGGCGCGACGTGCCGCCGCTCGGGGCGCGCTGAAGCGCCCGGGCATCGTCGACGGGGCCGCCTGCGGGCGGCCCCGGTCGTTAAGGGCGTGGCGCGGCGTGGGGCGGGCTGCGGCGGCGGCCGCGGGTGGACAATCCGCCATCCTGGCTCCACCCGCCGCCCCATGCCCGACACCGCCGCCATCCAGTCCTGGCTCGACGAGCACCGCATCGACGAAGTCGAGTGCCTAACCTCCGACATGGCGGGCCAGGCGCGCGGCAAGATCGTGCCGCGCCACAAGTACGACCCGGCGTTCGGGCTGCGGCTGCCGGAGGCGATGCTGACGATGACCGTCACCGGCGAGTACCCCGAGAAGGACTTCACCTCGGTCGCCGACCCCGACATGCGGCTGGTGCCCGATCCATCGACCGTGCGCCCCGTGCCCTGGGCCAAGGAGCCGACGGCGCAGATCATCCACGACTGCGTGCGCTTCGACGGCAGCCCGGTCGAGCTGTCGCCGCGCAACGTGCTACGCCGCATCCTCGGCTTCTACGAGGCCGAGGGCTGGCGCGCGGTGCTGGCGCCGGAGATGGAGTTCTACCTGGTGCAGGTCGAGCCCGACGAGGACATCCCGCTGAAGCCGCCGGTCGGCCGCACGCGGCGCACCGAGGCCGGCATGCAGAGCTTCTCGATCGACTCGGTCAACGAGTACGGCGAGATCTTCGACGTCATGTACGACTGGTGCCAGGCGCAGGGCATCCAGCTCGACACCCTGGTGCACGAGATGGGCACCGCGCAGATGGAGATCAACCTCGACCACGGCGACCCGCTGGAGCTGGCGGACCAGGTCTTCCTCTTCAAGCGCACGGTGCGCGAGGTCGCGATCCGCCACCAGATGTACGCCACCTTCATGGCCAAGCCGATGCAGGGCCAGCCCGGCAGCGCGATGCACCTGCACCAGAACGTGGTCGATCGCGCCACCGGCCGCAACCTGTTCAGCCGCGGCGACGGGGAGATGTCGGACGCCTTCCTGCACTACATCGGCGGCTTGCAGACCTACCTGCCGGCGGCGACCGCGTTCTTCGCGCCCTACGTCAACAGCTACCGCCGGCTGTCGCGTTTCACCTCGGCGCCGATCAACCTCAGCTGGGGCCACGACAACCGCACCTGCGGCCTGCGCGTGCCGCGCTCGGGCCCGGAGTCGCGGCGCATCGAGAACCGGCTGGCCGGCGTCGACGCCAATCCCTACCTCGTGTTCGCCGCCAGCCTGGCCTGCGGCTTCCTTGGCATGAAGCAGCGCCTGAAGCCGTCCGACGCGCTGACCGGCAGCGCCTACGAGCAGCCGCACCAGCTGCCGCGCCACCTCGACGAGGCGGTCGAGCGGCTCGAGGCCTGCGCGCCGCTGGCCGAGATGTTCGGCGAGCATTTCATCCGCACCTACCGCGCGATCAAGGACGCCGAGTACAGCGAGTACTTCGACGTCATCAGCCCGTGGGAGCGGCGTTTCCTGCTGCTGCACGTCTGACCGCGCGGCGTCGGGTCAGCCGACCTCAGCCGCCGGCACGCCGCAGCTGGTGCTCGCAGTCCGGGTCGTCGCACTCCAGGCACGACCAGGCGCGCGCCGCGGCGCCGGCGTTGCGCGCCTGCAGCCGCGTGAACAGGCCACGCCCGGGCGTCGGCAAGCCGCGCACCAGCGGCGCGACGGCGTCCAGCGCCGCCTGCAGCCGGGCCGGCCCCTGGCCGCCGACCAGCGCCCACGCGAGCCCATGGCCGACCAGCAGCTCACGCAGCGTGGCGTCGACCGGGCCCTGCACATGCGGGCCGTCGCGCTGGTGGCCGTCGGCCACCCAGGGCAGGTCGAGCGCGGTCAGCAGCGTCAGCGCGGCGCCGCGCTGCCATGCCAGCGCCTGCGGCTCCAGCGAACGGTCGTCGAACAGCAGCCGGCTGTAGATCGCGGTCATCAGCGGCGTGGTGTCGCACACCACGATCGCGTGCCGGGCGGCCGCGGCGTCGATCAGCCGCTGCTGCTCGGCGGCGATCGCGGCCTGCTCGTCGGGGCGCGGCGTGCGGCCCTCGCGCGCGCACCATGTGCGCAGCCACTCGGGCACCGCGGCGCAGGGCAGGGCGGTGGCGTCGGCGAGCGCGGCGGCCAGTTCGACCGCGAGCGTCGACTTGCCGGTGCTCTCGGCGCCGACGATCGCGATGCGCAGCGCGCCGGTGTGCGAGGGCTCGCCCATGGGCCTCAGCGCCGCAGCTCGCTGGCGCGCGTGACCTGGGCCGCCGCCAGCCTCAGCCAGGCGCGCCAGCCGACCACCGCCATTGCGGTGAACAGCGCGTACAGGATCACCGTCAGCCACAGCCCCTTGGCGGCGAACAGCACGACGCTGGCGAGGTTGACCATGATCCACACCGGCCAGGTCTCGACCAGCTTGCGCGCGAGCAGGATCTGCCCGGCGATGCTGCCGACGGTGGGCAGCGCGTCCAGCCAGGGCAGGTCGCCTTCGGCCACGTGCTGCAGCAGCAGCGCCAGCAGCGGCCAGGCCGCCAGCGCCGCGCCGGCCGCCAGCCAGCGTGCGCGCACGCTCATCCGGCGCACCCGCAGTGGCCGCCCGTCGTCACCGCGGCCGCGCAGCCACTGCCACCAGCCCCACAGCGCGACGGCGACGAAGAACAGCTGCAGCGAGGCCTCGCCGAACAGCCGCACCTCGGCGAACAGCAGCCCGTACAGCAGCGACGCCGCGATCGCCAGCGGCCACGCCAGCGGGTTGACGCGCCAGTTGCAGACCACCATCCACAGCGCCAGGCCGAAGGCGGCGATCTCGGCCCAGGTGACCGGGCTGCCCCACAGCGCAAACGGTGCGGCCAGCAGCGGGGCCGCCGCGGCGAGCACGGCCTCCAGCATGTGCCGCTGCCCCTAACGCGCCGGCATCGCGCCGGCCGATCCTGCAGGGCGCACCTGCACCAGGATCTCGTCCGCGCGCAGCATGCCGAGGTCGGCGCGCGCGCGTTCCTCGACCATCTCCAGCCCCTCGACGAGGTCGGCCAGCTCGGCCTCGATGCGTGCGTTGCGCTCGCTTGCCTGCGCGTTGAGCGTGCGCTGAGCGTCGAGCTGCTGCTGCTGCGCCATCACGTGGCGCAGGTTGTTGCGGCCGAACCAGAGGTCGGCCTGCACCAGCAGCAGCAGCACGGCCAGGGTGTGGGGCAGGTACTTCACGCGTGGCGCGGCCGGGCGCGGACGCTGCGTTCGGACTCAGCGCTCTCAGCGCAGGTTGTACAGCGCCGCGCGGCCGGGGTAGGTGGCGACGTCGCCCAGGTCCTCCTCGATGCGCAGCAGCTGGTTGTACTTGGCGATGCGGTCGCTGCGGCTCATCGAACCGGTCTTGATCTGGCCGGCGTTGGTGCCGACCGCGATGTCGGCGATCGTGCTGTCTTCGGTCTCGCCCGAGCGGTGGCTGATGACGGCGGTGTAGCCGGCACGCTTGGCCATCTCGATGGCCGCGAAGGTTTCGGTCAGGGTGCCGATCTGGTTGATCTTGATGAGGATGGAGTTGGCAATGCCCTCGCGGATGCCGCGCTCGAGGATCCTGGTGTTGGTGACGAACAAGTCGTCGCCGACCAGCTGCACCTTGCCCGCGAGCCGCTCGGTGAGCAGCTTCCAGCCGGCCCAGTCGGCCTCGTGCATGCCGTCCTCGATGCTGACGATGGGGTATTTGTCGCACCATGCGGCGAGCATGTCGGCCCAGGCGGCGGCCTCGAGCGTCAGGCCGCCTTCGCCGGCCAGCACGTACTTGCCGTCCTTGTAGAACTCGCTGGCGGCGCAGTCCAGGCCGATCGCGATCTGCTCGCCGGCGCTGTAACCGGCCTTGTCGATGGCCTCCAGGATCAGCTGGATCGCTGCCTCGTGGTTCTCGACACTGGGCGCGAAGCCGCCTTCGTCGCCGACCGCGGTGCTCATGCCCTTGGCGTCGATGATCTTCTTCAGCGCGTGGAAGACCTCGGCGCCCCAGCGCACCGCCTCGCGGAAGCTTGGTGCGCCCAGCGGCAGGATCATGAACTCCTGCAGGTCCAGGCTGTTGTTGGCGTGCGCGCCGCCGTTGATGACATTCATCATCGGCACCGGCATCTGCATGCCGCCCATGCCACCGAAGTAGCGGTACAGCGGCAGCCCCGACTCCTCGGCCGCCGCGCGCGCGACCGCCATGCTGACCGCCAGCATCGCGTTGGCGCCCAGGCGGTTCTTGTTGTCGGTGCCGTCGAGGTCGATCAGCGTCTTGTCGAGGAAGGCCTGCTCGGACGCGTCCAGGCCCAGCACCGCCTCGCTGATCTCGGTGTTGACGTTCTCGACCGCGCGCAGCACGCCCTTGCCGCCGTAGCGGCCCTTGTCGCCGTCGCGCAGCTCGATCGCCTCGCGGCTGCCGGTCGACGCACCGCTGGGCACGGCGGCGCGACCCATGGTGCCGGACTCCAGCAGGACGTCGCACTCGACGGTGGGGTTGCCGCGGCTGTCGAGGATCTCGCGGCCGACGATGTCGACGATGGCGCTCATGGGGATGGTCTCTCTCGGGTGGTTGGTTGTGTCGCTGGGTGTTCGCGCACCGGTGACTGAAGCGGTGGCCGACAGGTCAGCTGCCGTAGCGTGCGAGCAAGGCCGCCGCCAGTTGCGTCACGGCGTCGATGTCGCGGTCGATGATCGCGGCGACGACGGTCATGTCGAGCGCGTCGTACTGGTGCACGGCGATGTTGCGGAAGCCCACCATGCGTCGCAGCGCCAGCGCGAGTTCGGGGGCGATGGCATGTTGCGCCTGCAGCAGCGCGAAGGCCTCGCGCGCGCTCTCGGGCAGCCCCCAGCCCTCGTGCGCGACGACCATGTTGGCCATGTCGATCGCGAGTTCGCAGGCGCGCAGCAGGTTCAGCGTGGCGGCGTCCTGGCGCGTGAAGTCGGTCGTGAAGTCCGCCGCCAGCCGGCGTTCCTCGCGTGCCCTGGCGACGCAACGGTCGATGCGCGCCGCCTTCTGGGCCAGTGCGTCGACCAGCCTGGGCAGGGCGGTCAAGCGGTCGCTCCGGCACGCTCCAGCCGCTCGGCCAGCGCACGCAGCATCGGGCGGCGCCAGTGCTGGGCGTCCTGCCAGGCGCGCAGCGCGCGCGCGACCATCAACGTGTCGGCGAGCGCATCGCGCGTGAACAGTCGCCGGCCGCTGGCGAGCACCTGCATCTGCATCACCGGCGAGGCGCGCCCGAGGTCGATCAGGTCGACATCGCGGCCGAGCCGCTCGGCCAGCGCGGCGGCGGCGTCGAAGCGCGCCAGGCCTGCGAGCGGAGCGTCCAGCACCACGGCGAGGTCGATGTCGCTGCCGGCACGCAGCGCAGCGCGCGCTGCGCTGCCGAACAGCCAGGCGCTGCGCGCCTGAGGCAGGATCTCGCGCAGCGCCTGCACGAGCATCGCGTCGTCGGGCGCCACGGCCGTCACGGTTCGAAGCGCTCCTCGATGTAGCCCGCGGCCTTGGTCACGCGGTCGAGCGCGACGAGCTGCTCCAGCAGCGCCTGCATGTGCTTCAACGGCACCGCGTTCGGCCCGTCGCTCAGCGCGTTCGCCGGGTCCGGGTGGGTCTCCATGAACAGCCCCGCGACGCCGACCGCGACCGCCGCGCGCGCCAGCACCGGCACGAACTCGCGCTGGCCACCGCTCGACGTACCCTGGCCGCCGGGCAGCTGCACGCTGTGGGTGGCGTCGAACACCACCGGCGCACCGGTGGCACGCATGATCGCCAGCGCCCGCATGTCGGACACGAGGTTGTGGTAGCCGAAGCTGACGCCGCGCTCGCAGGCCAGGAACCGGTCCTCCGACAGGCCCGCCTCGCGCGCGGCGGCGCGGGCCTTGTCGATGACGTTGCCCATGTCCTGCGGCGCGAGGAACTGGCCCTTCTTGATGTTGACCGGCTTGCCCGACTGCGCCACCGCGCGGATGAAGTCGGTCTGGCGGCACAGGAAGGCCGGCGTCTGCAGCACGTCGACGACCTCCGCGACGGCCGGGATCTCGGCTTCGGTGTGGACGTCGGTCAGCACCGGCACGCCGATCTCGCGCCGCACCCGGGCCAGGATCTCGAGCCCGCGCGCCATGCCCGGGCCGCGGAAGCTGGCGCCACTGGAGCGGTTGGCCTTGTCGTAGCTGCTCTTGAAGATGAAGTGGACGCCGAGCGCGCCGGTGACTTCCTTCAGCCGGCCGGCGACGTCCATCTGCAGCTGCTCGCTCTCGACCACGCAGGGGCCGGCGATCAGGAAGAACGGCCGGTGCAGACCGACCTCGAAGCCGCAGAGCTCCATCGCGCGCGCCTCGGCCGCTCAGGCGGCGGCCTGCTGCGGCGCGGCATGCGGAGCGTCGCCCGCCTGCCGCGCCCGATGCCGCGCCAGCGCCGCCTGCACGTAGCTGATGAACAACGGGTGGCCGTCCCACGGCGTGCTCTTGAACTCGGGGTGGAACTGCACGCCGACGAACCAGGGGTGCACGTCCTGCGGCAGCTCGATCATCTCGGTCAGCTTCTCGCGCTGCGTGATGGCCGAGATCACGAGCCCGGCCTGCTCGAGCCGCGGCAGGTAGTGCTCGTTGGCCTCGTAGCGGTGGCGGTGGCGCTCGGTGACGACCGAACCGTAGATGCGGTGCGCCAGCGTGCCGGGTTTGACGTCGGCGCTCTGCGCGCCGAGCCGCATCGTGCCGCCGAGGTCGGAGCCGGCGTCGCGCTTCTGCAGCGTGCCGTCGCGGTCCTGCCACTCGTCGATCAGCGCGATCACCGGGTGCGGCGTGTCGGGGTCGAACTCGGTGCTGTTGGCGCCGGCCAGCCCGGCCTTGTGGCGCGCGTACTCGATGGTGGCCACCTGCATGCCCAGGCAGATGCCGAGGTAGGGCAGGCCCTGCTCGCGGGCGTACTGGGCAGCGCAGATCTTGCCCTCGATGCCGCGCTTGCCGAAGCCGCCCGGCACCAGGATGGCGTCGAAGGCCGCCAGCCGCCCGACGTTGCCCGGGTTGAGCGTCTCGGAGTCGACGTACTCGATCTCGACCTTGGCGTGGTGGTGGATGCCGGCGTGGCGCAGCGCCTCGTTGAGCGACTTGTAAGAGTCCGAGAGGTCGGTGTACTTGCCGCACATCGCGATCTTCACCGTCTCGCGCGGGTGGCCGACCTCGTGCACCAGACGGTCCCAGCGCTTCAGGTCGGCCGGCCGGGTCAGCCGCTGCAGCTTCATGCAGATCAG
>JRYF01000991.1_pt1 | contig 24476 bp, 18 predicted proteins | sample 235331 | NCBI WGS metagenome assembly JRYF01 (sample SAMN03074217, study PRJNA261475) | activated sludge metagenome | biome: Wastewater Treatment Plant; feature: Wastewater; material: Activated sludge; isolation source: activated biomass of a wastewater treatment plant treating hydrocarbon... ...
CCCCCTGCTAAGTAGTTACTTATGGTGTAAATAATCATGTGTCAATTGGGCGGCAAAATAGGGCTATTATTGGCACAAACTGCCACCCACGTCAAAAAACTGGCCTTCGAGCGCCGCCAACTGCGAAGGGCCTCCTATCTTTGCCCCCATGCAAATAGCAGCCAAGGAAATTGCCCAGATGCTCGACGGCCTCCTCGAAGGAGACGGGGAGGTGTTGGTCAGCAGGCCCGGAAAGATAGAAGAGGGCGGGGCCGGCACGCTCACCTTTTTGGCCAACCCAAAGTACGAAACTTTTGCCTACACCACGCCGGTCTCCGTGTTGCTGGTGTCGAGGGATTTCCGGCCTGCCCGGCCCGTTGCCGCATCGGCCCTCGTGCGGGTGGAAAGCGTTCAGGATGCCCTAAGGAGGTTGATGGAAATATTCGCCAATGCGACGAAACCCGAAGCCGGCACAGCGCCAAGTGCCCATGTCCACCCTACGGCAATACTGGGACAAGGGGTTTCCATAGGGCATTGCACCGTTGTGGAGGCCGATGCTTCGGTGGGCGACGGCACGGTGCTGCACCCGCAGGTGTTCGTCGGCAAAGCGGTGGAAATCGGCAAGGGCTGTGTCATGTACCCTGGCGTGAAAATACTCGAAGGCTGCAAGATCGGCAACAACTGCATCCTGCACGCCAACGTGGTCGTCGGGAGCGACGGCTTCGGCTTCGTGCTACAAGAGCAGGATGGCCGCTACCTCAAAGTACCGCAATTGGGCAACGTTGTAGTAGAGGACGACGTGGAAATCGGTGCCAATACCACGATAGACCGGGCCACTATGGGCAGCACCGTCATCGGGCGGGGCGTGAAGCTCGACAACCTGATCATGATCGCCCACAACGTTGAAATCGGCGAAAACACCGTGGTGGCAGCACAGGCGGGGTTTGCGGGCAGCACCAAGATTGGACGCAACTGCCGCATTGGCGGCCAAGCCGGTTTCGTCGGCCATATCAGCGTGGCAGATGGAACGCAAGTGCAGGCACAGAGCGGCGTGGCCGCCCCTGTCGGACAACCCGGCACGGCCCTGTACGGTTCGCCTGCACTGCCCTATCACGACTACCTGCGCGCTTATGCCGTTTTCAAAAAACTGCCCGACCTCTACAAGAAAATCAACGAACTGGAGAAAAAACTGGCCGCATCGAACGGCAAGCCATAAAAAATATACTGTACCACGGTGGGTATTGTGCAAATTGCTGCATAGTTGAGATGGTTAGATGGTTGAGATAGTTAGATGGTTGAGATGGTTTATTTCTCAACCCTTCTCAACCATCTCAACCCTTCTCAACTATTTTGATTTGCATAAAACTTACCGTAGTCAAGAATAGCTACACCTTCTTTCATTCGCCGATTCTACAGAATATGAACCAGCACACCATACAACAACCTGCCACCATCAAAGGCATTGGCCTGCACACAGGCAAAGCGGTGACCTTGACTTTCCGGCCCGCAGAAGCGGGGCACGGCGTAAAATTCCAGCGCATTGACCTGCAGGGCAAACCCCTCATCAAGGCAGACGTGAGCCAAGTGGTATCCACCCTGCGCGGCACGACCCTCCAACAGGGTGATGCCCACGTCAGCACGGTGGAACACGCACTGGCTGCGCTCTTTGGCTTGTCCATTGACAATTGCCTCATCGAAATTGACGGCCCGGAAGTGCCCATCCTCGACGGCAGCGCCGCCGAGTTTGTGCAAGTGCTCCAAATTGCCGGCATCGAGGAGCAAACCGAGGCGCGGGAATTCGTCGAAATAACCGAACCCATCAGCTACTACGACGAACGCACCGGCACGGAACTGTTGGCCCTGCCCTCCGACGACTTTCAGGTGACCACCATGATTGATTTCAACTCCAGGATACTCGGCCAACAGTACGCATCGCTGGCCCACGTCGAAGACTTTGCCTCCGAAATAGCCCCCGCACGCACCTTTGTCTTCCTCCACGAACTGGAATACCTAACGGAAAACGGCCTGATAAAAGGCGGCGACCTCAGCAATGCCATTGTCATCGTGGACCGGCTGATGAACCAGCAGGAACTGGACACACTGGCCACCAAGCTGAACAAACCCAGCGTGAAAATCGAGCGGGAAGGCATCCTGAACACGACCGAACTTTACTTCAACAACGAACCGGCCCGGCACAAACTCCTCGACGTGCTGGGCGACCTGGCCCTGGTGGGCAAGCCCGTAAAGGGCAAGATCGTCGCCACCAAGCCCGGCCACACTGCCAACGTGGAGTTTGCCAAAATCCTCAAAAAGCTGCTCCTCGAACAGCGCCGCCTCAAGGGCATGCCCAAATACGACCCCAATGCCGAACCTGTTTACACTGCTGTGGACATTGCAGCGAGCCTGCCCCACCGCTTCCCCTTCCTCCTGGTGGACAAAATCATCGAACTCACCGACAACCACGTGGTGGGCGTGAAAAACATCACTTTCAACGAGGCGTTTTTCCAGGGCCATTTTCCCGGCAACCCGGTGTTCCCCGGCGTGCTGCAAATCGAGGCCCTGGCGCAGGCAGGCGGCATTTTGGCCCTCTCCAAAGTCGGCGACCCCGGCAATTGGGATACCTATTTTGTGAAAATTGACGGCGTGAAATTCAAGCACAAAGTGGTGCCCGGCGACACGCTGCTGCTCAAAATGGAACTGACCGCCCCCATCCGCCGGGGCCTGGTACAGATGCACGGCACCGCCTACGTGGGCAACAAACTCGTGTCGGAAGGCGAATTGACCGCACAGATCGTGCGCCGTACCGATAAAACGGAGGCCAAGGTTGCCGTGGAGAGCGAAGGCTGAGCAAGCGCTGATGAACTGCCTGTACTTTCAGAACTTCTGCCCTGTTCGCAAATTATCAGTGGCGGGAAATTTAGCGGCTAACTTGAAGTTAGCCGCTAAATTGGGCCCAAGGCTCGGAAACATTGCATTTCATTTTTGCGAACCGGGGCTTGCAATCCCTTGTTTTTGTTGCCCAGTTCAGGAGTTCTGAACTTGTTCCGCCGAGCGAAATGTTACGGGGGCGCTTGAAGCGACCCCGTAACTCGCAACTTCAGAACTCCTGACCTGTTCGTAAATTGAATGTATAGTTTACCAGATGAGGAATGTGTCCGTCCGCCAAACACCCCCGGCCTCCCGAAGTAAATTCGTGACAGGCTCTAAAAGGGAGCGCATTACTGCAACGGCGGATGTCGGGTAGTTCAAAAAGAGCACTTTACGGCAACGACGGCCCTCCGGTGATGCTGGCTGCTCCCCTTTTGGGGCCGGGGGTGTTTGCAAACTTTCCCAACCCCTTTCTGGCAAAGTACCCGACCGTATTAACTTGACACCCACTAAGCACAGAAAAATATCTCATTTTCATTTTGCGAACCGGGCCTTGCGAACCCTCGTATGTGTTGCCCAAGCCAAAAGCTCTGAAATAAATTTGGCGCTCGGGTCAAATAGAGAATTGCCGGTATTTTCAGCCTGCTTTTTTCCTAACTATCTGTCCTTTAAATTGTTACTGACACGGCAGACAGGAAAAGCACGGCAGGGCGGGCTTGATTTTCGGCATGAAACAACCCAAAATCCACCCGGGGCCGTACAATAAAAGGGAGCGATCCAAGTTAAAGAGACGTTAAGAAGAAATGTGAAAAACTTCGGGGGATTTAATCAGCAAAAAAGAGGGGGTTTTTCAAGTGAAGAATCCCGGCAAATTACAGTAACCAGACATTTTTCGACTAGCTTCATTCATACAAATCCAATTGAGCGTTCTTCCCTCGTTCCTGGAATGGCCCGTTAGTGGCCGGTGCCGGCGTTTGGTTCAGGCCAGCGTAGGAGCACCGGGCTGCGTTCCAGTGTTTTTTCCATTTTTATCAAAATAACAAAGTACGGCATCGAGAACACCAACTTATAACTACGTAAACATTTCTAATGAAAATTTCTACTGAACAACCGTCTGTGCTACCTCATTTGAACGGCAGCGGTCATGCCATGCGCTACATCCACCCTGAAGCCAAAATCGGCCACAACGTGACCGTCGAGCCTTTTACCACCATCGGAAGGGACGTGGTGATCGGCGACGATACCTGGATTGGCCCCCACGTGACCATCATGGACGGTGCCCGCATCGGAAAAAATTGCAAAATCTTCCCTGGAGCCGTGGTAGGTGCTGTGCCTCAGGACTTGAAATTCAAAGGAGAATATAGCTTGGTCGAGTTGGGCGACGGTGTCATCGTCAGGGAGTACGTCACCCTGAACCGGGGCACGCAGGCCAGCCACCGCACGACCATTGGCAACGGCACATTGCTCATGGCTTATGTACACGTTGCGCACGATTGCCATATCGGCAAAAATTGCGTGCTGGCCAACGGCGTTACCCTGGCCGGCCACATCGAAATCGAAGACTACGCCATCCTTGGCGGGCTGACGGCCATCCATCAGTTCGTCAAGATAGGTGCCCATACCTTCATCGGCGGCGGTTGCCTGGTCCGCAAGGACGTGCCCCCGTTCGTGAAAGCTGCCCGTGAGCCGCTATCCTATGCCGGCATCAACTCTGTCGGGCTGCGCCGCAGGGGTTTCAAACCCGAAGAAATCCACGTCATACAAGACGTTTACCGCATCCTTTTCGTGAAAGGCTACAACACCACGCAAGCCATCGAAATCATCGAAACGGACATAGACGCTACCCCGGAGCGCGACTACATCCTCGAATTCCTGCGCAGGGCCGACCGGGGCATCATGCGCGGCTTCCAGCACATGAACGGGAGAAGGTAATGCCCGCTTTTCCCTATGGAAATTACGCTCAGCCAAGTTTCCAAGCGCTACCGCTACGAATGGATTTTCAGGGAGGTTGATCACCGCTTTGAAAGCGGTCGAAGCTACGCCATCACCGGCCCCAACGGGAGCGGGAAATCCACCTTGCTGAAAATCCTGAGCGGTCACCTCTCCCCGTCGAAAGGCGAGGTGCGCTTTTTTCACCATGGAAAAAAAGTGATGCCCGATGAAGTGTTCGGGCACGTGAGCTACGCAGCGCCCTACATCGAACTTGTCGAGGAGTTCACCCTCCGGGAAGCGCTTTCTTTTCATCAAAAATTCAAACCCTTCGCACAGGGAATGGGCACGGCGGGCGTGCTGGATTTGTTGGGTTTCCCCGGTAGCGCTGCCGGAAAAGAAATCCGCCATTTTTCCTCTGGTATGAAACAGCGGGTCAAACTTGCCCTCGCCCTTTGTTCCGCCACGCCCGTCCTGCTGCTCGACGAACCCACCACCAACCTGGACAAACAGGGCACGGACTGGTACCTCCGCCTTGCCGAACGTTTCGCCCCCGGCCGCCTGACGGTCGTGGCCTCCAACGTGGAGGAAGATTACAGCTTTTGCGGTGAGCGGTTGGACATTCTGCAATACAAATCGCTTCCGGTACCGAAGAATGAGGGTTAAGGAACGTGTCCGAGATAAGATACCCATTTCGGACACGTTCCTAATCTCCCTCACAGCAGTTCCACATTTTTCAGATATTCCTCAGCTTGCACCAGAATAGTGACCCTGTCTTCCCCGTCCATTTTATCCCAAGTCCTGTACATCATGCCAATGCGGGGGTTCTTTTCGAGTTTGTCCCGGTGACGGTCGTAGAAATGCCAGTAGAGACTGTTGAAAGGGCAGGCCCGCTGGCCGGTGCGCTTTTTTTTATCGTAAAAACAGCCCTCGCAATAGTGGCTCATTTTATCCATATAATTAGCCGAGGAGCAGTAGGGTTTGGTGCCGGTGATGCCCCCGTCGGCAAATTGGCTCATGCCGCGTGTGTTCGTTATCTCGACCCACTCGATGGCATCCATATAGATGCCGAGGTACCAGGCATCCACTTCATCGGGATGAATGCCTGCGAGCAGGGCGAAGTTTCCCGTGACCATCAAGCGTTGTATATGGTGGGCATAGGCATAGTGCAGCGACTGGCCGATGGCATGGCGCAGGCAGGCCATTTTCGTGCGGCCATTCCAAAACCACTCGGGCAATTTCCGTTCGTGCCCAAAAAAGTTCAACTGCGCAAATTCCGGCATTTTCGCCCAATAGATGCCCCGCATGTACTCCCTCCAGCCAATGATCTGCCGAACGAAGCCTTCTATCTGGGCGATGGTGATTTCGTCCTTGCGCCGCTCCCGCTCCTGCACGGCCCGTTGTACGACTTCCAGGGGTGAAATCATTTTCGTGTTCATGCTGAACGACAGCCGGGCGTGATAGAGCGACCAGAACGCCGGGGACATGGCATCCTGAAAGTCACCGAAGCGCGGCAGGCAGTTTTCGACAAAAAAAGCCAGCAAATCGAGCGATTCCCGGCGGCTGACGGGCCAGATGAAATGTTTTGGGTCTATGGTTCCGATGGTCGCAACATCCTGTTTTTCAATCATTTCCACTATATGGCTCAGGTCGTGATCAAAAACGAGGGGCTGCGGGGGCACGTGCCCTTTCGGCATTTTCTTCCGGTTCTCCACATCGTAGTTCCATTGGCCGGTAACGGGCCTTCCTTCCTCCATCAAGATGCCGTACCGCCGCCGGATGTGGCGGTAGAAGGATTCCATGAGGTAGTTTTTTTCTCCGAAGAAATCACGCAGTTCGTACCGCCCGGCCATGAAATGTTCCGTGTCGAAGGCTTGGCTTTCGATGGGAGATTTTTCGCAAAAATCCCTCAACTGCAAGTCCAGCCGCCATTCATCGGGCAGTTGGTACTCGAAGCGTCCTATACCAGATTTTGAGATGAATAAGTTCAGGTTGCCTTCCAGCGTCTGCGCATTGTCGGGATGGTCGAGCGTCAGGTATGCTACCCGGTGGCCGCGTTCGCTCAATTCCCCTGCGAAGTTTCGCATGGCAGCGAAGAACCCCGCCACTTTTTGGATGTGGTGGGCCGCATAGTCCGTCTCTTGCCGCATTTCGAACAGGCAATACAGCACGTCGTCATGGACTTCGTTGAACCAGGTGTGGTTGGTGTTGAGTTGGTCGCCGAGCAGGAGTCGCAGTGTTTTCATGGCAACCAGACAGGTGAGCGGGAGAAAGGTTTAGAAGTCTTCAAAAGGGCCGATTTCCCGTGTTTCCAAAGACATGATGCGAAAAGGCTTCATTTGCTGTGCCCGCTTTTTTGCTGCGGTGCTTCGCAAAGATAGGGCATTGCAGGCGGTTCAGGCAATACGGGCGGTTTGTTTCTGCGGCAGCGTTCGCTGCAATATTTTACCTCTTCCCAGCAGCGCTCCCACTTCTTGCGCCACTGGAACGGCCGCCCGCAGGACGGGCAGGTCTTTTCCGGCAGGTGTTGTTTTTTCATGTTGGAGAGGATATGCTAACAGACACGGCCCAACGTTGTTTTGAAAACCTGTCGAAGTCTTCTGTAGCACTGCTATGCAAGATTTCGACCGCCTTGACTGAGTGAAAAATAGCGAACCTAAAAAGACGAACTTATTCTTTCATCGTTCCTACTTTCGCACAAAAATTGTCTGAATGTTCCCGTTGATTGTACATATTTGCACGGACTGCCGTCCATTGCAACGAAAGCAGGCGGCACTCAAAAAAAACTGCCGACATATCGGATGACCGCACCAAGCGGCTTCCATGCCCAAACAACTGGCAGGCAACACATTCTGAATCATGAAAATCGTTCAAATAACGGATTTGCACATCTCGAACCAAAACGAAAATACCTTCGGGGTGGATACCAGGCAAAACTTCCTGGACGCTTTGAAAGCTGCACGAGATGCCTCGCCCGACCTGATCGTTCTCTCCGGTGACCTCTGTTTCGATAAGGCCGACCCCAAAATTTACCGTTGGATTAAATCACACCTTGATTTTCTGAAAATACCTTACACCGTCATTGGCGGCAACCACGATGATTCTGCCATACTGGCCGAAACTTTCGACATCGGCCACCTGCTCGTAGGAAATGAGCTTTATTTCAAAAGGATTTTTGGCGAGCACACCCTCCTTTTCCTGGAAACTTCCCGTGGGTTGGTTTCAAACGAACAACTGAAATGGCTGGACATTGAACTTGGCCGCCAGAAAAGCGACACCGTTGTTTTCATGCACCACCCACCTGTCATTGGTGGCGTGCCGTACATGGATGCCAACCACGCCCTCCAGAACATGGATGACGTGCAGCGGTTGTTTCTTGGCTTTTCCTACCACATTACTGTTTTCTGTGGCCATTATCATGTTGAGAAAACCCTGAGCGTGCGCAATCTCTCCGTCCACATCACGCCCTCTACTTATTTTCAGATTGACTGGCGCTACGACGGTTTTAAAGTGGATCACCTCCGCATCGCCCTGCGTGAGATAAACCTCCGCAAAGACGGTGTAGTGGATAGCACGGTCATCTATTTTGATGGAAATAAAACTTGAAAATGCTGCTTTCCTCCAAATTGCCCAACGTGGGCACCACCATTTTCACCGTCATGTCGGCCTTGGCCAACGAACACGGAGCCATTAACCTCTCGCAGGGCTTCCCTAATTTCGACTGCTCCGATCGCTTGAAGGGCTTGGTCGAAAAATATATCCGGCTCGGCCACAACCAATATGCACCCATGCCGGGCGTACCCGCCCTTCGGGAGCACATCTCAGAAAAAATCGAAAATCTCTACGGCATCCACGTCAACCCTGAAACAGAAATCACCATCACTGCCGGAGCGACCCAAGCCCTCTACTGTGCCATTTCGGCGTTCATTCGCCCCGACGACGAAGTCATCATCATCGAACCGGCCTACGACTGCTATCGCCCTGCCGTCGAGGTGAACGGCGGCATCCCCGTTGTCTATGAAATGGAAGCGCCGGGCTACAAAGTGGACTGGCGCATGCTCGAACGCCTCATCTCCTGGAAGACCCGCATGATAGTGGTCAATACGCCGCACAACCCCACCGGCAAAATCTTCAGGCAATCCGATTGGGACGATTTGCAGCGCATTGCCCAAGACCGGGACATCCTCGTGCTGTGCGACGAAGCCTACGAACACATTGTCTTCGACGGGGAGCCGCACCTGAGCCTCCTGCACCGCCCAAAAATTTACGAGCGCGGCCTTTCCGTTTTTTCTTTTGGCAAAACCCTCCACACAACCGGCTGGAAACTCGGCTGCATCGTGGCCCCGCCCGACCTGACGAAAGAATTTCGCAAAGTACACCAGTTCAACGTGTTTTCCGTGAACACGCCGATGCAATATGCCGTGGCGGAATTTTTCGACACTCCTGACGAATACCTGGCCCTGAACGATTTTTTTCAAAAAAAGCGGGACTTCCTCCTCGGCGCCATGGAAGGCTCCCGGTTCAGGCCCATCAAGAGCGAGGGTACCTACTTCCAACTGTTCGACTATTCCAACATTAGCGACGAGAAGGACACCGCTTTCGCCAAACGCTTGACGACGGAGTTCGGCGTGGCGGCCATTCCGGTTTCCGTGTTCAACTCCAGCCATCGCGACGACAAGGTGATACGCCTTTGTTTTGCCAAAACGGACGAAACGCTGGAAAAGGCCGGAGCGCTATTAAGAAAAATCTAATCCCTGCTTTTGCAAGATTTTTTTGCCGGAAAAGCAATTTTCGTATTTTGGCCCATTCCCTTCCAATTGGGCCATTACGGGCCAAATGGCAGGAGAGCGAACCAAACCAACATATAAGATATGGCAGATCAACGTCCGTGGTTACTACACTATCCGAAAGGAGTTCCCGCACACATAGACGAGTGTGCCTATCCGTCCATCGTATCGCTGTTGGACGAGACATTCAAAAAATTTGCAGCAAAACCGGCCTTCTCCTGCATGGGCAAATCCATGACCTTTGCAGAAGTGGATCGGCTCTCCATGCAGTTCGCCGCCTATTTACATTCCCGGGGCCTGGAGCCGGGCGACAAAATAGGGCTGATGATGCCCAACCTGCTGCAATATCCCATCGCTATATTCGGCTGCCTGCGGGCCGGATTGGTTGTCGTGAACACCAACCCGCTCTACACGCCCAGGGAAATGCGCCACCAATTCACCGATGCCGGCGTGAAGGCAGTCGTGATTTGCGAAAATTTTGCCCATAACCTGCAGCAGATACTGCCCGATACGCAGATCAAGACCATCATCGTCACGAGCATCGGCGAGTTGCTGGGTTTTCCAAAAGGCATGCTCGTCAATTTTGCCGTGAGGAAAATAAAGCGGATGGTGCCGAAATTCAACCTTCCTAATACCGTCTCTTTCAAGGAAGCGCTGAATCAGGGCAAAAAATTCACCATCAAGCCTTTCCAATCCGGCCCCGATGATGTGATACTCCTGCAATACACAGGCGGTACGACCGGCGTGGCCAAGGGTGCCATGCTCACCAACCAGAACCTCGTGGCCAACATGATGCAGATCAGGGCGCTCGGCACGATGGCTTTCAAGGAAGGCGAGGAAATTGCCCTTTCCCCGCTACCGCTTTACCACATTTTCGCATTTTCCGTGAACTGCTTGGCACTCTTCAGCCTGGGAGCATTGACGGTACTGGTGGTGAATGCCCGTGACCTGCCCTCCGTGATGAAGGAATTTAAAAAACACAAACTAACCTGCATGACGGGCGTGAACACGCTCTTCAATGCCCTGCTCAACCGTCCTGAATTTGCCGGCCTGGACTTCAGCGCCTTCAAGTTTGCCCTGGGCGGAGGAATGGCGGTGCAGAAAGCCGTTGCGGAACGCTGGCAAAAAGTGACAGGCAAGCCGCTCGTTGAAGGCTTTGGTATGACGGAGTCTTCTCCTGTGGCCAGTGTGAACCCGCTCGATGGTTCCGGCAAACTCGGAAGCATCGGCATCCCCGTTCCCTCGACCGATATGCGCATCGTGGACGACAACGGCAACCCCTTGCCCCAGGGCGAGACCGGGGAAATACAGATTAAAGGCCCGCAGGTGATGAAAGGCTACTACAACCGGCCCGATGCAACTGCCCAAACCGTCAGGGATGGCTGGCTCTGCACCGGCGACATTGGCCTGATGCACGAGGACGGCTATTTCCAAATCGTGGACAGAAAAAAGGACATGATACTTGTTTCGGGCTTCAATGTTTATCCGAACGAAATAGAGGACGTGGCCATACAGCACCCCAAAGTGCTGGAATGTGCGGCCATTGGCATACCCGACGAAAAATCGGGTGAAGTAGTGAAGCTCTTTGTTGTGAAAAAGGACGACTCGCTCACCGAGAGCGAAATCATAGAACACTGCCGGAAAGACCTCACGGGCTACAAGGTGCCCAAATCGGTGGAGTTCAGGAAAGAACTGCCCAAAACGAACGTAGGCAAGATTTTGAGACGCAAGTTGCGGGAAGAAATCACGGGGTAACTTCGTTTCATTAAAAAGAAAAAGCCTCCTGGAAAAATTCCGGGAGGCTTTTTTGTTGGCCCATAAGGATTCGAACCTTAACAGACAGAACCAAAATCTGTAGTGCTACCGTTACACCATGGGCCAATCCTGAACGTGCTTTTTTCAAAAGCGTCGCAAAGGTATAACGATTTTGATTTTTTGAAAAGTTCCGTTGAAATTTTTTAAGATTTGATGAAGGCGCATTTTTAGGAAGAAATTCCCTGCAGTTCTTCCATGACGAGCGGCATCACGTCATCCATGGCAGCAAGCAACTCCTCGATACGCTCGAGGTCGGTGCCTTCTTTGGCCAGGCGCTCGATTTCCTTGTTGGCAGCCGTCAATTCTTCATTGCCCACAAAAGCGAGGGTGGACTTCATCTTGTGGCTGACGCTGTGAAGTTCGCTCCAGTTTTTTTCCAGATAGCAGGTTTTGATTTTTTCAAACTCTTCGGGCAGCTCTTCCAGGAGCATTCCCAGCATGGTCTGAATGGTATCTTCGTCGTCGTCGGCCATGAGCCGCAAGTAATCGAGGTTGAGGTATGTTGTATCAATTTTCATGGGCGCCTAACATATTTAGAGATTTTAAAAAACAAGTCTTCTGGTTCAAAGGGCTTCAGGACAAAATCGTCCATGCCGTATTCTTTGAATTTTTCGTCTTTGGCCACGTGCGCATGGGCGGTCATGGCTAGGATGGGCAGGTCTGATTTCCCTGGCGGTAGTTCTTCCCGGATGTATTTGGTGGCCTCATAACCGTCCATTATCGGCATCTGGATGTCCATCAGCACGAGATCAAAGTCGTCTTCCTGGAGCATTTCGATTGCATTGGCCCCATTTTCTGCAATGGACAGGCTGATATTGGGCCAGCGGCGTTCAAGTGTTTTTTTGGCCACCAGTTGGTTCATTTTATGGTCTTCGACAAGCAAGAGCCTGAAGACCGCATCAGGTGGCAACGTTTCAGTTTTGTCGAGCACGTTCGTCGTTTCTTCTGCAAGCCCATTGGCCCTTTCGAAGATGAGATCGAAGAAAAAACTGGACCCTCTGCCGTAGGCGCTCGCTGCTCCGATTTTGCCGCCTTGCAACTCTACGAGATTTTTGCAAATCGAGAGGCCAAGCCCCGTGCCCTCGAAAACCCTGTCTTTTTGGCGAATGCGGGTAAAGGTTTCAAAAATGGCTTCTATCTTGTCCTCCTGGATGCCGATGCCGGTATCATCCACGGTAAACTTCAACTGTACGCTGTCAATGATGTCGTGGAGTTTGGTGACCCGGATTTTGACGTATCCATTGTCGGTGAATTTGATGGCATTGCCGACCAGGTTGTACAGCACCTGGTTGAGCCTGAGCTTGTCGCCGCTGATAAACTTGGGCACTGCTTCGTCCAAAATGACCTCCAGGTACAGGTCTTTTTCCTGTGCCTTGTACTGCATGACATTGACGAGGTTGTTGAGCAGTTCGTACAAGTCGAAGGGTTGGTTCTCGAAAACGACCTTCCCGTTTTGGATGGAACTGATTTCGAGAATGTCGTTGACCACGCCGAGCAAGACCTCCGAAGAGCTTTTGATGGACGTGACAAGGTTCCGCTCTTCTTCGCCCAGATCCATTTGCAGCAGGAGGTTGCTCATTCCAAAGATGGCATTCATAGGCGTGCGCATCTCGTGGCTGATGCTGGCAACGAACTGTTCCTTCATTTTAGCGCTCTGCCGCGCCAAGTCTCTCGCTTTGCGCAGTTTTTCGGCCTGCCTGTGTTCGGTCATATCCCGCAGGATGCAGTTGTAGCCAATGCGGTCCCCTACCTGGATGAGGCTGGCCGTGATCATGCACTCGCGAAATTCCCCCCTTTTGTGCGCAATGTTGATCTCATAATCCTTTACCGATTTTTGGGATTTAAGTTTCAACAAAAACTCGTTCTTGCGCTCGGAGGGGTAGTAGAGCGCATGGGCATCGTGCAAAGCCTTGAGTTCTTCGGCGGAGTAGCCGAAGAGTTCGGTCGTGGCTTGGTTGAAATCTATGAACCGCCCGTCGAAAGTACAGATGAAAAGCGCATCTTTCGATTGGGTGAAGACCTCTTGATAGCGTTCCTGGCTCTTGATCATTTCTTGCTCGGCCATTTTCCGCTCTGTGATGTCCTGGATAATGCCGTGGAAAACGGGCAGGTCATCCTCGCCCATATTGGCCGTACACTGAATAAAGACGACTCGACACTCACCCTCCAACGTATTGATTTTCAGGTCTTTTTTTACCTCGTTGACGATAAATGTCTCCTGGTGTATTTCTTCGAGAATGGCGAGCGGGCTGCCTTGCCGGTATTCGTCCCAAAGCGGTGGCTGCTTTTGCACGGCACATCCGAAAATGCGGTAAACCTCGGCGGAGGCGTTGAAAATGCCGGTTGCGGGGCAATACTCCCAGTTGCCGATATGGGCGATGCGTTGGGTTTCATCCAGCCTTTTCAGCACCTTGTTGCGCTCGATGGAGTAGCGGAGCGATTTGGCCAACGAATCGGAATCGAAAGCACCTTTGATGAGGAAGTCCTGCGCTCCCGCTTTTACAGCGTGCAGGCCCAGTTCTTTGTCGGACAAGCCCGTGAGGACGATGATGTTGTTCTGGGGAAATTGTTCGGAAAGTCTTTCAAGTGTTTCGATGCCCCGGCTGTCGGGCAGGGTGAGGTCGAGCAGGATGGCAGCAAATTCTTCCCCCGTTTTCAGTGTTTCCAGCCCATCCCGCAGGGTCGTTTTGTTGACGACCTCGCAGTTTTGCAAGTCTGAATCGAGCAGGTAAATTTCCACCAGCCGTGCGTCGCCGGGGTTGTCTTCTATCAAAAGGATTTTGTTGGTTGAAACCAAAGTAGCAGTTGTCGCCATATTGCGAGAATCTCGGTGCGTGTTGAGCTGAATGTTGTTTTTTGAAAAACAACTATTCGTCTTCAAATTATCAAGATATTCGGCTCCTTGACGATTCGCGGGGCCGGTTGGGGCGATGCCCAAGATGACTGGCCAAACGATGCCTTAAAAGTGTGTTTGACAGGCAAACCACTATGACATCAGCGTAATTGCCTGCAACCACAAAGGTTGTCAAAGTACCAATTATTTTTTACGTCCAAGCGTGTGTGGGGGAGAGATGCAAGAAGAGGTTCAAAAAGTAAATTTCACTGTTCCAAAGGTCCTTGAGGCAAAAAAACAAATTTGGCGCTGGATTCGACCACCCAAAAAAGGCATAAATCGCCTTGGTGGCTTTTGTAAAGCAGCTTGAAATCGTCAATCTTGTGGTCGGCTATGATTTGCTTGGTGGTCAATTCTTCCAGCGTTGAGGCATTTACCGACCACTTGCCGCCGGTTTTTCGTCTATCAACGATATTTATGCCAATGTCAATGCTGTTCGGGTGGACTACAAAAATAGGGTAACTGGAAACGTCCTGATCCCTGATGACTTCCGCAGCGTTGGCGAGCAGCGCTTTGTAGGGAAGCATTTCGCTTTCAAGTGCCGCAAATTGGGAGGCTTCGCTCATGTCGGTCATGTTTTATTCGCACCGAAAATTAGTTTGCCGGTAGTTTGTTACCTCGCTTTGGCTAACTGGGGCGTGCAGAAAAGCCACACCCTCACTTTTGAACCTGCAAAACAAAGGTATTGATTCCTTTTCAAACGAATGTTTTTCATGCAAGCAAGAGCAGGGCTTTTTGATATACCTTTGCACCTCCTTTTTGAGTTGGGACTGCGGAGAAAAAACTCGCCCCGGCGGGTTGTTTTTTCAAAAACCCGTCTCGACAGGGGGTATCGTTCTAAAAAACAATCTTGCGGGCCGAATGTACGCCTTACCACCAGACGTGGGAAACCGCTTCATAAATGCCCATTGTTCGGCACAGCATCTGCCAATCATCCATGAGTGACTTTATCAAACACGAGTGCGGCATCGCAATGATCCGCCTGCTCAAACCACTGGATTATTACCTCGACAAATACGGTACGATCCTCTTCGGCATCAACAAGCTCCACCTGCTCATGGAAAAGCAGCGCAACAGAGGGCAGGACGGGGCCGGCATCGCCACCATCAAACTCAACAGCCGGCCCGGCACGAAAATCATCCACCGGAAGCGCAACAGCGGCCCCAACTCTATCCAGGCCATCTTCGGCCAGGTGTATGAAAACTTCAACGACCTGTCCAAATCCAAGCTCAAGGATGCTGCCTGGATGAAAGAAAACGTTGCCTTTACCGGTGAACTCATGCTCGGCCACCTGCGCTACGGCACGCACGGAGCCAATAGCGTGAAAAACGTCCATCCTTTTATCCGCAAAAGCAACTGGATCCACCGCACCCTTGTCGTGGCAGGCAACTTCAACCTGACCAACGTGGACGAACTCTTTGAGGAACTTGTCGGCTATGGCCAATACCCAATGGAGCGCACCGATACCGTGACCGTGCTCGAAAAAATCGGCCACTTCCTGGACGACGAAGTGCAGCGCCTCTACACTTGGCACAAGCCCGACGGCCACACCAACCTCGAAATAAACGATCTCATTTTCGACAACCTCGACATCCAGAGACTGCTGAAAAGAGCGGCCAAAAAATTCGATGGCGGCTACGCCATGGCAGGTATGATAGGGCACGGCGACGCATTCGTCATGCGCGACCCCAACGGCATACGGCCCGCCTTTTATTACCACGACGAAGAAGTGGTCGTCGTCTGCTCCGAGCGCCCCCCCATCCAAACGGCCTTCGACGTGCATGTGTCGAGGGTCAAAGAAATCGAACCTGGCCATGTCCTCGTCATCAAGCGGAACGGAACCGTCAGTGAAGTGCCCTTCACCGAACCCGGAGAAAGAAAATCCTGCTCCTTCGAGCGCATCTACTTCTCCAGGGGCAACGACCGCGACATTTATACCGAGCGCAAACGACTTGGCGAAAAACTTACCGACACCGTGCTCCAGGCTGTGGACCACGACATCGAAAACACTGTCTTTTCTTTTGTGCCCAATACGGCTGAAAGTGCTTTTTTCGGCCTCATAAAAGGCATCGAAAAGCGCCTCAACGAAATGAAGGCCGAAAAAATAAAGGAACTTGGCCCCAACCCACCCCCTGCCGAAATCGCCAAAATCCTTTCCCTGACTCCCCGTGTGGAAAAACTTGTCCACAAAGACGCAAAACTCCGCACCTTCATCGCCGACGACAACTCCCGTGGCAACATGGTCACCCACGGCTACGATGTTACCTACGGTATCGTGAAAAACGAAACCGATTCCCTCGTTCTCCTCGACGACAGCATCGTGCGGGGCACCACGCTCAAGAACAGCATCATCCGCATCGTGGCCCGCCTCCGGCCCAAGAAGATCATCATCGTTTCCAGCGCCCCCCAAATCCGGTACCCTGACTGTTACGGGATTGACATGTCGAAGATGAAGGACTTTGTGGCCTTCCGTGCCCTTGTGGAACTGCTCCGGGAAACCGGCAAAGCCCACCTGCTGGACGAAGCTTACGAACGCTGCGTGGTCCAAATGGATTTGCCGAAGGAAGAAATAAGGAACGAAGTGCAGGCACTCTATGCGCAGTTCACCCCTGAACAGATTTCGGCAAAAATCGCCCAAATCGTCACGCCAAAAGGCCTGAAGCCCAAGGTCGAGGTCATCTACCAGACCATTGAGGGCCTTCACGAAGCCTGTCCCAACCATCTCGGCGATTGGTATTTCTCAGGCAATTACCCCACCCCCGGCGGCAATAAGGTCGCCAACCGTGCTTTTATGAATTATATGGAAAACAAAGACGAAAGGGCGTATTGAGCAGGGCCTATATGCTTGCCCTTTTTTTCAGCACAAAACCTTTGACCCGGTTGAACACCAACAGGGAAAGGTTCACGTAAGGCGGTTTCAGCAGCAACTGAACGCCCGAAAGACCGGCCCAGCCGGCCATTGCCGCAAACGAAAGTTCCCCGAATCGGGTGAAACCCCGAAAGTTGTGCATGTTCAATTGCAGCAGTTCGTACATCACAAAGTCAACCAGGATGTAAGCACTGTTCACCCAGAACAGGATCAACATCACCCGGAGCATTCGGCGAAGCACGAAAGCCTCGTACATGGCCCGCCCGCCCTCCTGCTTTTTTCGCAATGCCGAAATTTTGAAACGGATATAGCGATATGCCGCAAATTGATAGGCATAAAACGTAGCAATGTAGAGGGCCATCTCAAGCCCTCCGTAAAAAGGTGAATAAAATTTCCTGCCCAAGCCTTCCCGATAGGCAGCATCCGTAAATAGGAACAACCCCAAAAAGAACAGGAACTGACCGCCCGGCAGCACGAAGTGCTTTGTATCGGACCCTATGAAACGATAGGTCGGAAAGAGCCGCAATTTCACCGAAAAAAAGAGCAAAGGGCCAAGCGACAGGGTGTAATAAACCGGCAGGAACAGCAGCTTGGGTTCTGCTGCATACATGCCCTGTAGTATCATAATATGGTGTAGCGCCGTGAGCGCAAAAGCTATCAGGAAGGCCGCAAAGAACCAGTCGGCCCGCTTGTTCTCGTTTTTCCTGAAAACCATGACAGCGGCCACAGCCCCGTTCAGCACGATGACCGCCGACAGAACCAATAAAGAAAGTACCGCAAGGGTGCCTGTGAAATAACTCATAGGGGCCGAAGTATTGCCAAGTAATCGTTTTAAATCGTTCGACTGCGCGCTGCCATTTCCAGTTAAATAGTATCGTAAACCTGCCGCAGCACCTGCTCCATTTCCTTTTTCAGCGCATTGGTGCCAATGGTGAAATTATTGTGCATAAAGCTGAAAATCAATAACTTGCCACTTTTTGTCAGCAGGTAGCCGCTCAGGCAGTGGTTGTTGCGGAGCGTTCCGGTTTTGGCAAAAACGTATGGAGCATTGCCGTTTTTGTAGTTCGAGCGGATGGTGCCGGACACGCCGCCCGCCGGGAAAATATTCAGAAGCCGCTCCCTCGCCACTGTCCGCTGGAGTTTGTCCAACACCTTGACGACCGAGCGCGGCGTCAGCAGGTTGTAGCGCGAAAGGCCCGAACCATCCACCCATTTCGGGGGGTCGGGCAGGTCTTTCAGGTGGTTTTTTATCGAAAATTCGAGTGCCTTGTCCGTGTTCATCTCGCCGTTTTTTTTCCATGAACAAAGCAGCAGCAACTGCTCCGCAATGAAATTGTCGCTGTCCTGCATCATCACCCGGTAGAGACTGTCGGCAGGCAGGCTGTACAGGGTTGCCGCTCCGGGCGGCGGCATCATCCCCGCATCGAGCACATGGACGCTCCGGCCCAAGGTGTCGGCCAACATTTCGGCCAGAAAAGCGTGGGAATACCGGAACGGAACGTGCCATTCCGTCTGACGGCCCTTGGGTGTCCCCGTGCTCACAATGAATTGATTTTCAAACTCTTCTCTCCCCACATAGTCCTCCACATCAAATGTGGGATCATAGCGAAGAAGGCTTTTTAGAAACTTTGGCCTTACTTCGATGGTCCCGTCCTTGCCCGACGATTGCCGGAAATGTGCCACGTTGCCGTACACCGGGAAAGGCGATTTTTCAGCCTGGTAGGCATAAGGGAAATCGCCCCACATCCAGCCGGAACCATAGCGCTGATCCTTGAAATTGGAAGGACAAAAAAGCAGCGCTTCCGGGCTGTTTTTCAAAAAATCAAACACGACCGGGTTCTGTGGCAGGTGCGGATTGAGGAAGGAAGGGTCGCCCGTGCCCCAAAAGACCAGCAAATCGCCCTGTTTCTGGTATTGCAGGGCGGGAATGGAATCCCCCAGCACTTGCATGCTGGCATACAGCGTGAGGATTTTCGTGTTGGAAGCCGGGGTGAAATATTTGTCCGCATTGTACTCATAGAGCATTTCGCCCTTGGCAGGGTCGTACAGTGCAAACCCCGTGAAGCATTTGCCGAAAACGGGCGAATCTTCGAGTTTCAGGTCAGGCTTCCCGGGAGCGGGCGCAGCCACCGGCTCCGCCGTTTTCTTTTTTTGTTTTTGTGAAAAAACGCTTCCCGGTGCCAACAAGGCGACCACGAGCGCCAAAACGGTCAGGTACTTCATATCATCAATCGTAATTGTCAATCTTGAATTTGCTCAAATCCGGACGGTTTTTCCGTTTGCGCTGTCTGTCGTGTTCATACACCACCCTTCCGAGATTGGCCAAAAAGGGCAGTCCGACGGTTTCGTATTCGTATTTGTCGTCGTTGAAAATGCCGTTTTCGTTGACCTGGATGGTAGCGGCAAGGAAAAACTCCGTGCCTGCATCAAAGTCAACAATGTAGGCCACATCCGTGAGGAAGCCATAAGCCCAGCCGACTTTGTTGAAAACCCGAACGTTGGCTGGCATCTTTTCGTCTTCCTTGCGGTCGCCGAAGAGAAAAAATTTCACGTAGTGATCGGGCTTTCCGCTGTAATCGGGCCGACGGCTTTCCCCCGGCAGCTCCGACATCACCTGATAAAGAAAGCGATAATCCTCCGCCGTCAGGTCAAATCGCCTGTGGGCAGGCACCGCCTCCGGGAAAATCACGCTCAGGAGTATATCGTGCTGCACTTGCAGGGAGATATAGTTTTTTTTGGAAAAATCAAAAGGGGCATTCACTAATTGTCCATCTTCATAATAGCCCTTGCCAAGTTGGGTGCCTTTCAAGCGGAAATCCAGCAAAGCCTGGCCATATACTTCACCCTGATGATAGTACAGCGTTTCACCCTCGGCAAAACGGACGGGGTTGGTGTGCCGATTGGCCATTTCGTCGAAGCCTGTGATACCGAGACGGTGCGTGATTTTCACGTTGTTGAAGCCTTTGGCCCAAAGCGCCTCGTTGAGTTGTGCCTGCCCCAGAAACTCGTACAGCCGGTTGCTGGCATCGTTGTCGCTCACGAGGAAGATTTTTTTTGCATAATGGGCAACCGAAGGCAGGCCGGTGGCGGAGGTCGTGTCCGTCACGGCGGCAGTTTGCGGTGGGCTTCCCGCCAAGTTGAACAGGGGGGTGTTTCTGTCCAGGCCCTTGATTTTCAGATGATTGATTTTTTCCAACGCCAAAATGGCGATGGGCATTTTCACCGTGCTGGCGGGGTAGTAGTATTGCTTTTCATCCAATCGCCAAGTATGCGAGGTCAACCGGGGAAAGTTGTTCCCGTCGCGGTCAATTTGGGTGTAAATGACCTGCACATTGTACTTGCCCGGTTCCCGCAGCACGTCGCCGAACAGCCCGGCGTTGTGATGAAGGAGTTTGTATAGCAGGTTCTTCTGTGCCATGAGTTGAGGAATAGCGACAAGGACGAAAAGGAAAGTGGCATAGAGATGTTTCATGCTGAAAACCGTGAGATACTTACAATTCGTGTTTTGGATGTTCGCACAAGAGCATCCAAAATACAATTCGGCAAAGAAAAAATGGAGGTAAAGATGCCCACTTGTTACTTATGGGGCCGTCATTGGCAAAGGCACCAAGCGTATAGTGCTGGTCGGGGATGTTGGGGCCGGAGGTATTGAAATAGCGCTTGCCTGTCATGCCTGAAGGGTTTGATGGGCAAAGTTAGCAAAAACGAGTGCCCTCCAGGAGGGCGGAATTTATTCCGCCACCATCCGGGAAAAAGAATCAGCCAATTGGAGCGGCAATAGCCATCGAAAAAGCCCCGCACGGCACACCTGACATGAGCGGGCAGGATAAATGCCCAGTATGCCCGCATTTTAAATATCCATGCCCAGCCAGTTTACTGTATGGCCGTTGCCCCGTTTCGTGAAATTATTTTTTGAAAAAAGGTTGCACACATTCATTTTATTCATTATCCTTGCATTTATTTTCTCACTCATAAAAATCNNGACACACGACACACGACACACCTTAAATAGTGCTTGCTCGTTATTCATGCTGCTCCTGATTGCCTGCTTGGTTTTTGCCGGTTGCAAGAAAGACGAACTGCCTTCCAAGGGATTTGACACGCCGCCCAAGAGTAAAAGCCTGATTTTCAGCGAAGTGGACGAAGGACTACAGGATAGCCTGCTCCACATCTTTGCCAAATCCCTGGCAGTGGCCCAGACCGATGCGGCTTTCCGGCAGTACCTTGAAAATTCGGTCAAGAGCGCCCCCGACGGCAAGGCCACCATCCTGATGGTCGACCATCGTCAAGCCAGTATCGGGCTGACCGATTTTGCCTCGATTTTGTCAGTCCATTCCCTGACGGCAGGGGTGCAGCGCAGTGCAGCTTTTTTTTCGGACACTTTGCTTCAGGTAATTCCCAACCTCACCGTCACGGTTCATCCCGGTGAGAACAACGACGACGACATTGACAACTGGACCTACAACGATGCCCCACTTTTCGTGATGCCCGTTACGCAACTATTCGATAGCGACGAGGAGACCATGAACATCGCTTATGGCCCAAATGGGCAGACCAATTATTACAGCAACCAGCAAGACCCCTTGAATCCTGTGGTTATCGTGCAGGCTCATTCTCATTATATTCCTGTGGAAGTCGCCACAGGCAGAATCAAAGGCGGACACAGTGTGGTCAAAACCATGATTGACTGCCCCATGATTTGGTCAACCATTCAAAACCTGCTGGAGCAGGTAAACAACAATCCTCCTGCTCCTCCATACATCCTCTTTGAGTTGGGAACCTTGATGAACATTTACAACAATCATTGTCAGGACCCGCCTCCACCGCCTCCGCCACCTCCTGGGCCAGACCCCTCCGCTACGATATGTGACGGCCAGGTGGCCCAAAGAGATAGCCGGGAATGCAGGGAGATGATTACCACCATGAAGTATTTGGGTGACAAAACATTCTTGAACAAGTTTTGTCCATGGAAACTTCTAGGTTATGAATGCGTGATCGGAGTCGATGTAACCAAAGCAACGCTTCCAGCAGGTACTAATGAAGGTATCCATATCGGGTTTGATCGAAAATTTGCGCGGCAGAAAAGGAGGCACATGAAAAGAAACAAACAATTCTCGCCGGACCTTCCCCTATACAAATGGGAGTTCAAGCAGGATTTACATGGAGACCGTTATCGGATAACTTTCACGGGCTTACATCCAGATGCAGGCCAAGAAACTACTTGGTCATTTTCGTTTTCAACAAAAGTAGGTTTCAAAGTGAAGGATCCGATTACCCTCATTGAGTATACAGTTGAACATACAGTTGGGGGCTCTAGATCCATAAAAAAAACTGCGAAAGACGAGAGCCTTGGGGGTGAAACTATTTATTATTGCGACAAGGCAAATCCTCCAGGTGAAAATTACACTAATAATTTATTAGAGTTCAATGTCATTGAAATAGTGACCTGTAATTAAAAAAACCACTTCTATACATCAAGCCGAGAACTTCTGGTCTTTGGCGTTCACGGCTTGATGTATATTAGCTTGACTGTAACTGATTAGCAGGGGGTGTTTTCGGGGAAAAATTTTTCCCCGAAAACAAATTGCGATAGGAGAGAGAAAAAATTCCATTTTTCCTCCCGCACCCTCCTAAGTAGTTACGCTTGACTTTGTTAAATTAGGCTTTTTTACCAATCGAAAGAAGACTATTAAGGTAAAACCTCTAAACGCATCTCCGAAGGAGCCAATTTGCACTGAAATAACCGCCAATTAGATATGTCATTTTTTTGAAAATCCTAATTTAACAAAGTCAAGATAGTTAAGATGCGATCAGAAGAATCAATACTTTAGGCCACTGATTTTTGAAGAATAATCGCAATCAAGTTCCGACTATACTGCGCTGCAATAGGTTTTGTGAGAACTGTCATTTGTTGAGATGGTTTATTTCTCAACTCTTCTCAACACCTTCTCAACCACCACAACGGGTGCGGCTCCAATTTGATGTACTCCTTTGTTAGCAATGGAAGTGAATGCTGAACAAACCGTAACAAAGAAAGAGAGTTAAAATTTATAGTTTTGATTATCAATAAGTTAGGCAATTCAAAGTACATCAAATAGGAGCCGCACACACAACAACCCTTCTCAACTATTTTGATTTGCACAAAACCTATCAGCGCAGAGAATAAACCTACATTACATGAAGTTACGATACTATTTACTGCTTATCCCGTTCGTTTCGTTCATACTTGGAAGCACCGCATACAGCCAAAAAGAGCGGTCTTTCACCATCTCATACAACAAGGATTATTTGTGGTCTTTCAAGAGCAACAATGGGGGATTTATCAAGCATACCTGGGGGCTGGACAAGGGCTGGTATTTCAGCAGCGGACTGGGGTTTTGGGCTTGGGAAAGGAACACAATCGGGATACTTGACATCGAAAACCCAGATCTGTTGATTACCATTTTCCCAGAATATGATTTTGCCTTAAGGGAAGTTGTGCCCGCCACCGACGGGCGGGTTGGTTTCACCCAACGGCATACCCATTGGAGCATGGAAATGCATGTCCCTTTTTTTGTGACTTTCGGAAGAACATGGCTGCGAAAGTCCCGGCGTTTCTATCTTGACACAGATATTGGCTTATTGGCTTCTTACTATCATAATGATTTTTACGGATGGGGGGATGTCATCGCCATTGAATCAGGGCTGGCCATAACTGATCCGCCCTTTGCCAACGAACATGGAGATCCCGTTTATATAATGAAAGGTAAAGCTGTTCAGGCTAATATTGAACCTGGTATTAGCATGAACTTGGAAACCACCTATTACCTGAACGATCATTTAGGTATAGGCATCAACATATTCATGGGCATGTACATTTTCTACGGGGGGTATTCTACTTACGGATTTCATTTTAAATACCGATATTAAAAACTCGAAACATGAGAATACAAAAAGACCTGGCAACCTTGGTTTTAACCGTATTCTGCAGCACGGCCCTGTTATGGCCATTGCCTTGCAAAGGTCAACGGGGCTTTCAGGCAAACCTGGGCCTGCAATACAGCTACGCCGAATATGGCCGTCAGCACGGTTTTCAGGCACCGTTTTCCATGAGCTATCAACACAAAAACGTTTATTTCGGGCTTTCTGCCGGGTGGGGGGTGGGCCTGACGAACTGGAACTACGACGGCGACCCGAACAAGATTTACAACCTCGACATCAACAGAACCGTACCGCCGTGGGCATTCTTTCAATTCTCGTCGTTTTTGGATCCGCCCCAGCCCATCACCCTGACGGGCACCACCGGCTACGGTGTGCGCATCTTCGGCGCTGCACATATCGGGTACCGGTTCAAGGC
>JRYF01004042.1_pt1 | contig 24427 bp, 18 predicted proteins | sample 235331 | NCBI WGS metagenome assembly JRYF01 (sample SAMN03074217, study PRJNA261475) | activated sludge metagenome | biome: Wastewater Treatment Plant; feature: Wastewater; material: Activated sludge; isolation source: activated biomass of a wastewater treatment plant treating hydrocarbon... ...
GTGATCTGGCCATGGCGGATGCCGATCGCCTCGTGCACCACCTTGACCACCGGCGCCAGGCAGTTGGTGGTGCACGACGCGGCGGTGACGATGCGATGCCGCGCCGGGTCGTACAGGCCGTGGTTGACGCCGACCACGATGTTCAGCACGGCGCCGACCTTGACCGGCGCGGCGACGATCACCCGCCTGGCGCCGCGGTCCAGGTGACCTTGCAGCGTCTCGGGCGTCAGGAAGCGGCCGCTGCACTCCAGCACCAGGTCGACGCCGAACTCGCCCCAGGGGATCGCGCCCGGCTCGGCATGCGCCGAGAAGCCGAGCCGGCGCTCGCCGATGCACAGCGCGGCGTCGCCGTCGGCCGCGATCGGCAGCCGCCAGCGCCCTTGCACGCTGTCGAAGGCCAGCAGGTGCGCGGTCGCCGCAGCGCCGCCGTGCAGCTCGTTGAGGTGAACGACGTCGAGCCGGTTGCCGGCGCGCGGGTCGTCCGCGGGGCGCTCGGCGGCGCCGAAAGCGGCGCGCAGCGCCAGGCGGCCGATGCGGCCCATACCGTTGATGCCGACGCGCATGCGCAACCTGCTGGAATCCCGAGTCTCGAAGCTTCCAATTCTATGGAAGGCTCGCCGCCGAAGATGACGGTTTCGTGACCGGCCGCGGGTGCGGCCGCAGGCCGGCTCAGACGCGCACGTTCCTGAACTGCCAGGGGTCGTCGCGGTCGACGTCCTCCGCGAACAGCACCCCGCGCCCCTGCAGCGGCGTCCAGTCGCTGTAGACGCCGGCCATTTCGCCCATGTAGGGCTCGGCGATGGCCAGCACCTCGCGGTAGTCCATGTCGTCCGGGTCGACGATGCCGGCCTGCGGGTGGCGCATGGCCCAGATCACGCCGGCCAGCACGCCGGCGGCGGTCTGCAGGCTGGTGGCGTTGTTCAGCGGCGCCAGCTCGCGCGCCTGCTCGATCGTCAGCCGCGAGCCGTACCAGTAGGCGTTGCGCGGGTGGCCACCGAGCAGCACGCCGAGCTCGTCCATGCCGGCCGTGATGTCCTCGGCCTCCAGCGTTCGACGGCCGTCCTGCAGCTGCCACTCGCGGCCGGCCAGCTCGTGCAGCGACAGCACGGCGTCGTTGCAGGGGTGGTAGGCGTAGTGCACGGTCGGCCGGTAGACGACGCCGCCGGCGCCGTCGCGCACCGTCAGGTACTCGGCGATCGAGATCGACTCGCCGTGCGTGACCAGGAAGCCGCGGTACGGGCCCTCCAGCGGCGTCCAGCTGCGCACCGGCGTGCCGGCGCCTGGGCGGTCGAGGTAGATCGCGGCGTCGCAGCCGTAGCCGTGGCGGTGGCCGTCGGGCGGGAAGTGGCGCTCGTGGCTGCCCCAGCCGAGCTCGGCCGGCTGGCAGCCCTCGCCGACGAAGCCCTCGACCGACCAGGTGTTGACGAACTCGCCGCGCTGCTTGGGCCGGCGCGCGACCTGGGTGTCGCGCTCGGCGATGTGGATCACCTTGACCGCAAGCCGCTGCGCGAGCGCCGCCCAGCCGGCGCGGTCGGCGGGCGGCGCCTGCGGGCTGCCGCAGTCGCGCGCGATGTCCAGCAGCGCCTGCTTGACGAAGTGCGACACCAGCCCCGGGTTGACGCCATGCGTCAGCACCGCGGTCGGCGCCGGCCCCGGCCGGCGCAGCGCGATCGCCTGCTCGCGCAGCCCGTAGTTCGATCGCTGCGAAGGCGTCAGCGTGGTGTCGTAGTAGCCGCCGGCCCAGGGCTCGATGCAGGCGTCCAGGTACAGCACGCCGTGCTCGCGGCACCACTCGATGAGGTCGACGCTGCCGACGTTGATCGACAGGTTGAGCAGGAAGTCGCCCGGCCCCAGTTCCTCGCCCAGGATGCGGCGGTGGTTGTCGGCCGTCAGCGCCTCGACGCGCAGCGCAAGCCCCAGCTCCTGCGCGAGCGCGGCGTGGCTGGCGTTGTCGTTGACGACGCGGATGCGCTCGCGCGGCATGCCGACATGGCGGAAGATCAGCGGCAGCACGCCGCGCGCGATGCAGCCGAAGCCGACCACCAGCAGGCGGCCGGCGAAGTCGACGTGGCGGGGGTGGGGATCGGGCATCCGGTGGCGCGCGGTGCGCACGGGGCACACCGCAGGACAAGGCACAAAGGCCCGATGTTAGCGGCCCGTGCCGCGCGGCCGCAGGATCGAGCCGCCAGATCCCGCACGGGCCGGCTCGCCAGCCGGGGGAGGGCTTCTCCGCCGCCGCGCCAACCGCGGCCCCGGCGGCCGCCCCAGGCGTCGGAGATCCACGCGGCTCACTTGAACGGCGGTCCGGCCAGCCAGCTCACCAGCGAGTAGCGGACGCCGGTCTTCACCGGACAGACGTTGTGGCACATGAACGACGGGAACACCGTCATCGAGCCCTGGTTCTTCGCAACCACGAACTCCGGATGGATGATCAGCTCGCCCTCGTATACGCTGCCGGTGTCGAGAGTTGGACCGTCATGCTCAGCTTGCGCTCCGCCAGCATGCCGGGCCCGATGTCGAAGTGCGGCCCGTAGAACGCGCCGACTTCATAGCGGGTGAACTGAAACCCTTCGTTGAACTGGCTCATGTCGAAGCCGTACACGGCGTCGTTGACGTCGCGCGCGGCTTTGCCCAGGCGTTTGAACACCCAGTTCGTCGACTCGTCCCGGAACACGAACACCGCGGATGACCTGCGAATGCGCTCGGATCGGACCCGGTCCAGGGTGTCGACCAGGGCAGGTTCGAGCCGTGGCGTGAGCTCGGCGATCAGCCGCGCGCACTCGTCGGGCGTGAACGCCTTCTCGATGACTGCCAGACGGGTCAGATCGCTTGGCTTCTGCTTCTTCATGGGGCCCGGGCCGATCCGGCCCGTACTCGACTTGGGTCAGTGCCGCCGAGAGGTCCCGCTGCTGGAACGGCATCTCGCTAGGTGATGCGCGCCACTTGGCGCCGCTCCGCCCGTCAGGCCGTCGGACGGGCTGACGAACCAGCCTTCGCCTTGCCGCCGGTCTCTGCATGCGACATCGACGACGCGCCGCGCTGGCCGGTGTAGGCCACCGGCCCGATGCGTCGGCTGAGCTGCGCTGCGGCCTCGACCACGTGCGGCAGCTGGCTCGATTGCTCGAGCCGGTAGACGGGCATGGTCAGCGTGATCGCGCCGACGAGCGCGCCGTTGGCATCGAACACCGGGGCCGAGATGCCGGCCAGCTCCGGTGTGCGGTCGGCCTGGAGCACGGCATAGCCGTCCTCGCGGATGCGGTCGTACAGCGCACCGCGCGCACCGGCGTAGGCCATCAGCAGGCGTCCGCCGGCGCCGCGGTTCAGCGGCATCGAGTCGCCCACACGGACGTGGTCGCGCACCACCTGGGGTGAGTCGACGCGGTACAGGCACAGCCGGCTGTCGCCGCTGCGCACGTGGAAGGCCGCGCTTTCCTTCGTGTGCTCGACCAGGTCCTTGAGCACCGGCATCACCAGCGGCTCGAGCGAGAAGAAGCGGGCGTAGGCCGCACCCAGGCGCGCGGCCTCGGGCCCCAGGCCGTAGCGGCCGTCGGCACGCCGCCAGACCAGGCCGCCATGCTCGAGCGAGGCCAGCAGGCGCAGCGCCGTGCTCTTGTACAGGCTGGCCCGTTCGGCCAGTTCGGTCAGGCTGAGCGTGCCCTCGCGCTGGCCGAACAGGCGCAGCAGCGAGATCGCCTTGTCGACGGCAGCCGAGCCACCGGCTGCGGCTTCGTGGTCGGCCACCGAGGGCTGCGACGGCTTGCGCGGCACGGCAGGTGGGGCGCCCTCAGGCGGCGGCTGCGCGGCCGGGCATCGGCGGCAGACTGCCGGCCGCACGGCGCGTGCGCTCTGCACCGGGCGGGCCGCCCTTCATGGCGCGAAGTCCATCGCCGTTTAACGACGGCTGCCCAGCCGCCGCCGCCCCACCACTACGGCAACGCCGGCGGCAAACATGGCCAAGGTGGCGGGCTCGGGGATGGGCGCGTAGATGACGCCCAGCGTGCCACGGTCCCAGCGGCCGTCGGCCTGGCCGGCGAAGTCGTCCCAGAACTCGAAGAACTCGAGGTTCAGCGTGCCGCTGCGCCGGGTGGAGAAGGCCAGCCCGGCGTTCAGCAAGTCGAAACTGCCGCTGGCGCTGGCCGTGCCCGGGGCGCTGAGGTCGAAGATCGGGCGGAAGGTGAAGCCCTCGCCGATGTCGTTGCTGACCTTGAGCGTCATCTCGTCGAGCCAGCTCGGGTCGAACGCGGTGAGCTGCACGTCGAAGTCGAAGCCGACGACGAACGACTGGCGGCCGATGTCGAAACTCAGCGTCGTGTTGTCGGGGTCATCCAGCAGCCCGACGCTGTAGATGTTGCTGAAGCCGATCTCGAAGCGCTCGGTGGCTGCGCTGGCGCTGGCCGCAGCGCCCAGCGCCAGCGCGGTGGCGAGCGCCAGCGCGCGCAGCGGCGCCGGGCAGGTGAAGGTGCTCATGGGGATGTTCTCCTTGCGAAGCCGCGACCGCCGGCAACCCCGTGCAGGGTCGGCGGTCGCGGCCAGGGTTGGCGCTCAGGCCAGGACGCTCAGGGGGTGCAGAAGTCGGTCAACCCCATGGCCGACTTGATGCCCTGCACGATCAGCTTCTTGAACTCTGCCGCGCCGACGCCGGTGCCGGTGAACGAATTGCCGTTGTGGCCGAGCGTGGTCGCCCACACGCGCCCGCCGTCGTAGTACTGGCACCAGGCCACCGGGTGGAAGCCGGCGTGCCCGGGGTGCGGATTGCCGGTCAGCGGGTTCAGCGAGTCGGTGTCGACGGTCAGCAGGAACTTCACGTTGGTCGGGAACGGCTCGAGGTTGTACCACTCGTCCTGGAACTCGAAGGCCGGCGCCACGCCCTGCGTCGACGGGTCGTTGGCGACGACCTTGACGATGCCGTTGCGGTTGGGCCCGTGGTTGTAGAAGTTCGCGTTGCCCAGCAGGCCCTCGTAGTACGGCCAGTTGTAGTTGGCACCGAAGGCGTTGTGGATCGCCACCACCCCGCCGCCGCGCCGCATGTACTGGCGCAGGTTGGTCATCGGCGTGGTCGGCGAGACCTGGGTCGCATCGAACAGGTTGTCGCGGTTGCCGCTGGCCAGGATCACCGCGGCGTAGTTGTTGGGGCTGAAGTTGCCGGGGGTCTCGGTCCAGTCGGCGGTGATGCCTTCTTCGGCCAGCCACTGGATCAGCGTCGCCTGCACGACGTTGTTGGCGTTCAGCGGCGGGTTCAGGCCCGGGCCGAGCACCGTGCCGAGATTGGCGTGGCGCGGGCCGGCGGTGCGCGAGTAGATCAGCACCCGCATGCGGCTGTTCTCGGGCCGCTCGGCCCAGCCCTTGTTCTGCGCCAGGCACTCGGGGCTGGTGCCGCGGCACACGTTGTAGTACGGGTCGTGGAACTTCGACTGGGTCTTGGCGAAAGCCTGCGGCGAGGCGTTCTTGCTCTGCGCCTGCGCCGGCGACGGTGCGAACGCGGCGCTGAGGGCGATCGCGCCCGTGGCGACCACGGCTGCGCTCAGCTTGAGTGCTTGTCTCTTCATCTCGATGCCTTTCGGTGGGGTGGTGATCACGGCCGGCCGAAGCCGACCGCAGCGCGATCCGCCAGGGTTCGCTGTCGTGACACCTGAAGTTCTGTTAGACGGAACCAAATTTTGTCTAACGGACCCAGTATCGAGGGTCCGTTCGGCGCCGTCAAGAGTCGACGAGCAGGGATGACCCTAGTACCCACCCCTCCAGTTGCGGGAGACGGAACGGCCTGCCATTCTGAACGAACCGCGGCCGCGGCCGGGTCCCGGCCGGGCGCTTGCGCATGCCGCCCGGCACCCGCTGTTTCGCGTGCCGCCTCGTGCAGTCGCCTCGCACGCGAACCGTCCCGATGCGGGTCAACCATGCATTGACGGGGTCCGATCGGACTCCTACACTTTACAGAACGGTGTTCTGTTAGATAGAACTTTGGCCCTTGGCCATCACGTGCCGTACCGCGCGTGCGGCCACAACCGGGGCCCGCCGGCGGCTCCAAGCGCAACACCACACCAAGCCCCAGGAAGCGCGATGCCAAGCCCCCTGCGCGCCGAGCCAACCTTTTCAACCAGGAGGTCCGCCATGCCGTGAAGGCCTGAGCCCCGTCGATCGAGGCAGCCGATGGTCCCACGCCGGCGCCCGCCGACCTTCCCACTTCAACCTGAACGCATTGACACCGCACGCAAAAGCCGGAGGCAAGGAATGAAACTGAAGCACATCGTGTCGGCGCTGGTCGCCGCGGGGGCGATCGCCGCACCCACCCTGTCCGTGAGCGACGTGGCCGGGCTCGACAGCTGCTGCACGCCAGCGGGCAAGGACATGCCGACCCATGGCGGCAACCTGGGCAACCAGCGCTACTCGTCGCTGACCCAGATCAACAAGGCCAACCTGCGCCGGCTCGGCCCGGTGTGGCACACCAATGTATCGGCGGTCGAACCCGCGACCACGACCACCAGCCAGCAGACGACGCCGGTCGTCGTCGATGGCGTGATCTACCTCGACACACCCAACGGCTCGGTGATCGCTGTCGACGGCAAGACCGGTGCGGCGAAGTGGAAGTGGACGCCGACCGCGTTCAACCCGACGGGCACGCGGCGCGGGGTATCGGTCGGCGACGGCAAGGTCTACACGCTGGCCTCCGGCAACCGCGTCGTCGCGCTCGACAAGGAGACCGGCGAGGAGGTCTGGGTGGTGCAGCCGCGCGCACCGGGTGACGTCGCGCTGGGCAACATCGCCAAGGTCGCCACCGTCTACCACGACGGCATGGTCTACGTCGGCACCAACGATGGCAACCGCGGCGCCGCGTTCGCGCTGCACACCAAGGACGGCAGCCTGGCCTGGCACTTCTTCGGTGGCCCGGACGCGGGCGTCGTGTTCACCGACGTCAATGGCAGTTCAGTCGACGCCGGCGCCACCTGGGGCCCGCTGATGGCCGACGGCCGCAGCTGCGCGGTCACCGGCGGCGCAACGCCGTGGATCCACGGCTCGCTCGACCCTGCGCTCGGCATGGCCTACTACACCTTCGGCAACGCGCGCAGCTGCCGCTCGTCGCAGGACGGCGAGCTGCGCCCGGGCGACAACCTGTTCAGCAACTCGGTGGTCGCGGTCGACCTCAAGACCGGCGAGTACAAGTGGCACTACCAGGCGATCCGGCAGGACGTCTGGGACATGGACAACGTGCACTCGCCGGTGCTGGCCGACGTGCGCATCGGCGGTCAGCTGCGCCAGGCGCTCTACTACGGCAGCAAATCGGGCCACCTGTTCGTGCTCGACCGCAACAACGGCAAGCCGATCCTGCCGGTCAACGAAGTGCCGATGACGCAGGACTCGCGCCAGGGCAACCCGGCGACGCAGCCGTTCCCGAACCGCATCTTCCCGAACTGCCTGGTCTGGGAGCGCCTGAGCGCCGACAACATCCCGGGCCACCCCTGGCGTGCGGTGCCGAACTACAACGGCTACCAGCCCGACGCGCAGGGCAACCTCGTCTACACCGAGCCGAACTATCTCGACCCGGACAAGCCCTTCCTGACCATCCCGCCCGAGTACGGCGCCAACCACCGCATGGGCTGCATGTACGACACGCACTGGGATCTCCCGGTGCTCTCGACGACGAGCCAGAACGGCGGCCCCGACTGGTCGGCCTACTCGTACAGCCACCGCACCGGGCTCATCTACGTGCCCTACGGCGTCAACCCGGTCGCCCACTGGCGGCAGGCGGCCGGCAACGGCCAGCGCGCGATGGGCCAGTACCAGACCGGTGGCATCGCCGCGGTCGACGCCGCGACCAACACGGTGCGCTGGGATGTGAACCTGGGTCAGGACATGGCACACGGCCAGGGCCCGCTGTCGACGGCGAGCAACCTGCTGTTCGCCGGCATGTTCGACGGCAATTTCCTCGCGCTCGATGCCGAGACCGGGCAGGAGCTGTGGCGCTTCCAGACTGGCGCGGCCATCAGCGCGGCGCCGATCACGTACACGATCGATGGCGAGCAGTACGTCGCGATCTTCGCCAGCGGCACCGGCATCCCGTACGGCAACTCGGCGACGCGCGGCGACTCGCTGTGGGCCTTCAAGCTCGGCGGCAGCTACGTCACGGCCTCCGGCAGCAGCGAGGCACCGGACCCGGCACCTCTGGTCATCCGGCGCCCCGTGAGCGGCGGGCCGGTGGACGGCATCACGGTCGACAACACCGTGCTGCTGGGACGCAACTCACGCAACGATGCAGCTGCCGCCCAGGACAGCGTGGCCGCCAACGGCATGAACCCGACCCACATGCGGGTGCCCGTCGGAACCAAGGTCAACTTCCTGAACCCGGGTGCCGAGACCTTCCCGAACTTCCCGAACCTGAAGCCGCACTGCGCGACGCAGTACTTCGAAGGCCTGTTCAATGCGCGGCTCAACCCGGGCGAGAGCTTCGAGTTCACCTTCGACCGCGCCGGCGAGTACTTCTTCAACGACTGCACCGACCCGCGGCCGACCGGCAAGATCGAGGTCTACCTGACGCCGCAGGAGGTGCCCGGCGCCTTGCGGTTCGCGCCCGCCAGACTCGACCTCGGCTCGCCGACCGGTGTCTTCACCGGCGTGCGGGGCGTCGTCACCGCGCTGTTCCAGGTGCCGCCGGGCTACACGCTCGACGGCGAGGTCGTGCTGAAGACGCCGCTGACGACGAGGCTGATCCCGGCCGCGTCCGCCAACGCGGCCGCCAACGGCCGGCAGCTGGTGGCGCAGTTCAACAAGGCCGACATCGACAACAACATCCCGGCCGGTGAGTCGGTCCCGCTGACCCTGTTCGCCAACTTCATCCACGAAGGCGTGCAGAAGCAGCTGACGTCGACGACCCACGTCCGCGTCGTCAAGTAGCCGACGTAAGGTTTGTCGGCGAGGGCCCGGGGCCATGAAGCAACCGCCCCGGGTCCGGCCGCCGCCGGTCTTGCACGTCCGGGATGGCACCGCGGCCGGGGGCCGTCCCGTGCCGGGCGTGGCGGGACTAGCGCGGCTTGCGGGCAGCCGGGGGTGCCGTCGCGGCCGCCCTCTTGCTCGGCACGGGCGGCACGCCGTCGAGCGCCGCCGCGCGGCCTGCCAGCGCCGGCATCTGCCCGCCAAAGGCGCGCGTCAGTGCCTGTGCATGCTTGAACAGCACCGGCAGGATGCGGTCGGTGCCGAGCGCCTCCAGCCGGTAGCGCGGGCCCGACACGCTGAGCGCACCGACCAGCTTCTGGCCGACGCCGAACACCGGGCAGGCGACGGCTGCCGTCTCGGGGTCGCGCTCGCCGAACGAAGTGCAATGCAGCGCACTGCGGATCTGGTCCATGCGCTCGCCGCGAGCGCCGCCGAAGGCACGCAGCACGTGGCCGGCGGCGCCCACCGTCAGCGGCAGGCGGTCGCCCTCGTGCACCGAATCGCGCACCGCGCGCGACGCATCGACGCGATGGAGCGCGACCCGCTTGTCGTCCTCGGCGATGTAGAAGGTCGCGCCTTCGTGCAGCTCGTCGGCCAGACGCGACAGCACCGGGATGACGACGTCGCCGGTGCGGAAGAAGCGCTGGTAGGTCGAACCGAGGTGCAACACCTTGGCGCCGAGGCGGTAGGTGCCCTCCTCGGTGCGCAGGATGTAGCCGAAGCGCTCGAGCGACTTCAGAAGCCGCAGCACCGTGCTCTTGTACAGCCCGGTGCGCTTGGACAGTTCGGCCAGGGTCACCTGGTCGTCGGTCATCGCGTCCAGGATCGACAACGCGCGGTCGACCGCCGCCACGCCACCGAGATCGTCGCTCATCCCACCTCCCGCCCCAACGGCCCCGGCGCGCAGGCCGCGGATCCGCAAAGGGGCCTATTGTTCTCGCTAACCCGCACCCCGAAGTCAGCGTCTTCCCGGTGGAAACGCTGGCCCTGAAAAACAGAACTCTGTTACGATGGAAAGAACGCCACGGAACGCCGGCGAACCCTCGGCGCGCTGGCGGACCGGCCCCCGACCCGCGAGCCTGCCATGGACGACCCGCCCCGCCTGCCCCGTTACGGCCACTACATCGACGGCCAGCCGACACCGCCCGCGAGCGGCCGCCACCTGCCGACCGACGACCCCTGGACGGGAACCGCCTGGGCCGAGATCGCACGCGGCGACGGCGCCGACGTGGCCGCCGCGGTGGCCGCCGCCCGGCGTGCCGGCACCTCCGGCCCCTGGGCGACGCTGACGCCGTCCGAACGCGGCCGCCTGCTGTGGCGGGTGGCCGACCTGGTCACCGCGCGCGCCGACCGCCTGGCCGAGATCGAGCAGCGCGACAACGGCAAGCTCGCCACCGAAGTCGGCGCGCAGGTGCGCTACATGGCCGACTACCTGCGCTACTACGCCGGCCTCGCGGACAAGGTGCACAGCGCGGTCATCCCGACCGACAAGCGCGGCGTCTTCGCGTACACACGACTCGTCCCCAAAGGCGTGGTCGGCATCATCACGCCGTGGAACTCGCCGCTGACGCTGACGAGCTGGAAGCTGGCACCGGCGCTGGCCGCCGGCTGCACGGTGGTCGTCAAGCCGAGCGAGTACAGCTCGGCGTCGATGGTCGAGCTGGCGGCGCTGTTCGGCGAGGCCGGCTTCCCGGACGGTGTCGTCAACGTCGTCACCGGGCTCGGCGCGGAGGCCGGCGCGCCACTGGTCGAGCACCCGGACGTCGCCCACATCGGCTTCACCGGCGGCACCGAGGCCGGCCGGCGCATCTACGAAATGGCCGCGCGCGGCATGAAGACGGTGACGCTCGAACTGGGCGGCAAGTCGCCCAACATCGTGTTCGACGACGCCGACCTCGAGCAGGCCGTCAAGGGCGTCGTGTCCGGCATCTTCGCCGCCTCCGGCCAGTCGTGCCAGGCCGGGTCGCGGCTGCTGCTGCAGCGTTCGATCCACGACCGCTTCGTCGCCCTGCTGCTGGACTTCATGCGCGACGTGCGGCTGGGCGACCCCAGGGACCCGCGCACCCAGGTCGGCCCGATCGCGACCCGCCCGCAGTTCGACAAGGTCATGTCCTACATCGAGATCGCGCGCGCCGAAGGGGCACGCTGCGTGCTCGGCGGGCGCGCGCGGCCCGACCTCGGCAGCGGCCAGTTCGTCGAGCCGACGATCTTCGTCGGCGTGAACAACGCAATGCGCATCGCGCAGGAGGAGGTCTTCGGCCCGGTGCTCGCGGTGATCCCCTTCGACGACGAGGACGATGCGGTGCGCATCGCCAACGACATCCGCTTCGGGCTGGCCGCCGCGGTCTGGACGCGCGACCTGCACCGTGCGCTGGCGATGACCGAACGCATCCGCGCCGGCACCGTGTGGGTCAACAACTACCGCGCGACCAGCTTCACCTCGCCGTTCGGCGGCTTCAAGGACTCCGGCATCGGCCGCGAGTCGGGGGTCGACGCGATCCGCGAATACCTCGACATCAAGTGCGTGTGGGTCTCGACCGACCTCGACGTGCCCAACCCTTTCGTCCGCCGATGAGCGCGCCGGGCCGCTCCCAAGCGCTCATCCCGGGGCAGGCAGTGCGGAGGGTCGTCCGATGAAGCGCCGCGCAGTCCGGGAGGTCAGACCATGAGCCGGGCCCTGGGCGGCATCCGCGTGCTCGACCTGACCAACGTGCTGGCCGGGCCCTTCTGCGCCTACCAGCTCGCGCTGCTCGGCGCCGAGGTGATCAAGGTCGAGGTGCCCGACGACGGCGACCTCGCGCGCCAGCTCGGTGCCGACGCCGAGCTCAACGCACGCCGCATGGGCGCGTCCTTCCTGGCCCAGAACGCCGGCAAGAAGTCGGTCACGGTCAACCTCAAGACGGACGCCGGGCGCGACGTGCTGCGCCGGCTGGTCAAGTCGGCCGACGTGCTGGTCGAGAACTTCCGCCCCGGCGTGATGGCGCGCCTGGGTGTCGCCTACGAGCAGCTGCGCGAGTGCAACCCGAGCCTGGTCTACTGCGCGATCAGCGGCTTCGGCCAGGAGGGCCCGCTGCGCGACGCGCCGGCCTACGACCAGATCATCCAGGGCCTGTCGGGCATGATGAGCATCACCGGCGATGCCGCCAGCGCGCCACTGCGGGTCGGCTACCCTGTCGCCGACACGATCAGCGGCATCACCGCCGCGTTCGCGATCGCTGCCGCGCTGGTGCGCCGCCACGGGACAGGCGAAGGCGCCTTCATCGACGTGTCGATGCTCGACTCGGCGATCGTCACCATGGGCTGGGCGGTGTCGAACTACCTGATCGCCGGCCTGGTGCCGCTGCCGCACGGCAACGACAACGTGACCGCGGCGCCGTCGGGCACCTTCCGCACCGCCGACGCACCGCTGAACATCGCCGCCAACAAGCAGGAGCAGTTCGAGACGCTGGCCCAGCTGATCGAGCGGCCCGACCTGGTGCGCGACCCGCGCTTTGCCGGCCGCGAGGCGCGCAAGCAGCACCGCCGGGAGCTGACGCAGGAGATCGAGGCCGCGCTCGCGGCGCGCCCGGCGCGCGAGTGGGAGACCCTGTTCAACCGGGCCGGCGTGCCCGCCGGCCGCGTCGCCACGGTGCCGCAGGCGCTGGACAGCCGCCAGGTGCGCAGCCGCGAGCTTCTCAAGACCTTCGACGCGGTCGAGGGCGTCGGCCGCGGCATCACGGTGGCGCGCGCCGGCTTCAAGCTCAGCGGCGGCGACCCCGACCCGCTGACCCCACCGCCCGTGCTCGGCCAGCACACCGACGCCGTGCTGGCCGACATCGGCTACACGGCCGACGAGATCACCGCCCTGCGCAAGGAGAACGCGATATGAAGGCCGACGCGGCGCAGGCCGAGCTGGACAAGGCCGAGGCCTGGTGGACGACGGCCATCGTCGACATTCGGCCGGGCGAGATCGCCTTCCGCGGCTACCCGATCGAGCAGCTGATCGGCCACGTGAGCTTTCCGCAGATGGTCTGGCTGATGATGCGCGGCGAGCTGCCGAGCGCCGGCCAGGCCGCCTTGCTGGAGGCCGCCATGGTGTCGGCGGTCGACCACGGCCCGCACGCGCCGTCGATCGCGATCTCCCGCATGGCGGTGACCTGCGGCCTGCCGCTCAACGGCGCGATGGCCAGCGCGATCAACGTGCTCGACGACATCCACGGCGGCGCCGGCGAGCAGTGCATGGCGCTGATGCAGTCGATCGCGCACCGGGTGGCCGACGGCGCACCGCTGCAGGAGGCCGTGCGCCACGAGCTGGCCCGCTTCTGGGCCGCCCACGGCCCCATCGTGCCGGGCTTCGGCCACCGCTTCCACCCGGTCGACCCGCGCGCCGGCCGGCTGCTCGGGCTGGTCGAGGACGCGCATGCGCGTGGCGAGGTCGCCGGCCGCTACCCGGCGATCGCGCGTGCGATCGAGGCCGAGCTGACGCAGGCCAAGGGCAAGCCGATCCCGATGAACATCGACGCCGCCACCGCGGTGATCTTCTGCGAGCTCGGGTTCGCGGCGCCGCTCGGCCGCGGGTTGTTCATCCTGTCGCGCGCGGTCGGCATCCTGGCCCATGCCTGGGAGCAGCAGCAGCAGGGCGGCCGCATCAAGGGGCCGATGCCGCCGACGATTCCCTTCCGCTACAACGGGCCGCCGCGGCGCGAGGTCGGCCCCGACCTGGCCGCCCTGGTCGCCCGGCCGGACCGCACCGGCCAGCCCTGACCCGGCGCCCCCACCGACCCCCGTCTCCCGGAGCCATCCCATGCAAGAGCTGATCTCCAAGCAACTCGTCGCCTACCTCGAACGGCGCGGCGTCGAATGTGTCTTCGGCCTGTGCGGCCACACCAACATCGCGGTGCTGGCGGCGATGGCCGACAGCAAGCTGCGCTTCATCAACACCCGCCACGAACAGATCGCGGCCCACATCGCCGACGGCTACGCGCGCGCGAAGAAGCAGACCGCGGTCGTGCTGTCGCACCTCGGCCCGGGGCTGACCAACGCGTCGACCGGGGTGGCCAACGCCGCGCTGGACTCGATCCCGATGGTCGTCATCGCGGGCGACATCCCGAGCCACTACTACGGCAAGCACCCGCACCAGGAGGTCAACCTGCACGCGGACGCGGCGCAGTCGGAGATCTACCGCCCGTTCGCCAAGCGCGTCTGGCGCGTCGAGCGCGCCGACCTGTTCCCCGAGATCCTCGCCAAGGCCTTCCAGACGGCCGAGAGCGGCCGCCCGGGGCCGGTGCTGGTCTCGGTGCCGATGGACATCTTCTCGCAGAAGGTCGACACGCGCTTGTTCGAAAGGCTCGACCACCACACGCGCTCGCTGCTCAAGCCGTCGATCGACGACGAGACCGCCGAGCGCATCGTGCGCGTGCTGGCGCAGGCCCAGCGGCCGCTGGTCTACGCCGGCGGCGGCGTGCTGCTGTCCGACGCCGCCGACGAGCTGCGCGCGCTGGTCGACCACCTGTCGCTGCCGGTCGCGCACAGCCTGATGGGCAAGGGCGCGCTGCCCGACGACCACCCGCTGACGCTGGGCATGACCGGCTTCTGGGGCACCCAGTTCGTCAACGACCGCTGCCTGCGCGCCGACTGGGTGCTGGGCGCCGGCACCCGCTTCGCCGAGGCCGACTGCAGCTCGTGGGAGCCCGAGTTCACCTTCAGCTTCCCGCCGACGCGGCTGATCCACATCGACATCGACCCGGCCGAGATCGGGCGCAACTACCCGGCCGCGATCGGCGTCGTCGCGGACCTGAAGAACGCGCTGGCGGTGATCAACCGCGCCGCGCGGCGGCTCTACCCCGAGGGCCGGCGCGACGACGCGCTGCGCGCCGAGGTCGCGGCCTACCGGCGCGACTTCGTGCAGGGCAACGCGGCGTTTGTCGCCAGCAATGCCTACCCGATGCGGCCCGAGCGCATCCTGGCCGACGTGCGCGCGGTGCTGCCGCGCGACGCCATCATCACGACCGACGTCGGCTGGAACAAGAACGGCGTCGGCCAGCAGTTCCCGGTCCTGACGCCGGGCAGCATCCTGACCCCGGGCGGCTACGCGACGATGGGCTTCGGCGCGCCGGCGGCAATCGGCGCCAAGCTGGCCTGCCCCGAGCGGGTCGTCGTCGCGCTGGTCGGCGACGGCGGCTTCGGCCAGAACCCGGCGATGCTGGCGACGGCGGTCGAGCAGAACGTGCCGGTGATCTGGGTCGTGATGAACAACGGCGCCTACGGCACCATCGCGGGGCTGGAGATGGCGCACTACGGCACCACCTTCGGCACCGTGTTCCAGCGCGATGGCAAACCCTACTCGCCGGACTTCGCAGCCATCGCGCGCGCCTTCGGCGTCGACGGCGTCAAGGTCGAGTCGGCCGCCGGCTTCAAGGCGGCGCTGCAGGAGGCGATCGCATCCGGCCGGCCCTGCGTGATCGAGGTCGCGATGCAGAACGAGCCGGTGCCCACCGCCGGCCACTGGAACATCAACGACATCTACTCGCCCGGCAAGCGCGGGCAGGTGTCGCACGTGGCGCTGCCCTGACGGGCCAAGGCGCCATGTCGAAGCCATTGCCACGCCGCGCCACAAGGCGGACCGCAAGCGTCGGCCCCTGCGGGTCGGCCGCTGCGCTGCTGTTCGCCGGCGCGGTCCAGGCCTCCGACCCGGCGCCGCAGACCGTCATCGTGATCGGCGAGACCAGCGCCGTGCGCGCGTTCGACGTCCCGGCGTCGGTCGACGTCGTCGACGGCCGCGCGATCCGCAGCCAGCAGCCGCAGGTCAACCTGTCGGAGTCGCTCGCCCGCGTGCCGGGGCTGGTGATCCAGAACCGGCAGAACTTCGCCCAGGACCTGCAGATCTCGTCGCGCGGCTTCGGAGCGCGCGCGACCTTCGGCGTGCGCGGCGTGCGGCTGGTGCAGGACGGCATCCCGCTGACCATGCCCGACGGCCAGGGCCAGCCGGCGCTGTTCGACCTCGAAGGCGCGCGCAGCGCCGAGGTGCTGCGCGGACCCTTCGCGGCGCTGTACGGCAACGCCTCGGGCGGCGTCATCCATTTGTTCACCGCCGACGGCCCGGCGCGGCCGGTGCTGGGCCTGTCGGCCTGGGGCGGCGCCGACGACAGCTGGCGGCTCGGGCTGCACACCGGCGGCCGCATCGGCGGCGCCCAGGGGGCATGGTCCTACGCCGCCAACGTCTCGCGCTTCGAAACCGACGGCTACCGCGAGCACAGCCAGACCCGTCGGGACGGCGCCAACCTGCGCCTGCGCGGCCACCTGGCCGAAGGCACGACGCTGACGCTGCTGGCGAACGGGCTCGAGCAGCCCGACACGCAGGATCCGCTCGGGCTGACGCGGGCCCAGCTCGCGGCCGACCGCCGCCAGCCGGGCCTGAACGCGGTCGCCTTCGACACCCGCAAGAGCGTCAGCCACCGCCAGCTCGGCGCCTCGCTGCGCCAGCGGCTGGGCGCGCACGACGACCTCGAGCTAACCGTCTACGGCGGCACGCGCCAGGTCGAGCAGTACCTCGCCTTCCGCGGCGACGGGCCGACCGCCTCGGGCGGCGTGATCGACCTCGACCGCGACTTCGGCGGCGTCGGCGGCCAGTGGAAACACCGCGGCGAACTCGGCGGCCGGCCGCTGCAATGGTCGCTTGGCTTCGCCAGCGACCGCATGAGCGAGATCCGCACCGGCTTCGTCAACGAGGCCGGCCAGCGCGGTGAGCTGCGGCGCGACGAGACCAACCGCGTGCGCGGCGACGACCTGTTCCTGATCGCCGACTGGCAGCCGCTCGACGCGCTGACGCTGGCCGGCGGCCTGCGCCGCAGCGAGGTACGCTTCCGCACCGCCGACCGCTACATCGTCGGCGCCAACCCCGACGACAGCGGCGCCGTCTCGCACCGGCGCACGGTGCCGGTGGTCGGCGCGCGCTGGGCGCTGGGGCCGGTGCTGAACGTCTACGCGTCGGTCGGGCGAGGCTTCGAGACGCCGACCTCGGCCGAGCTGGCCTACCGGCCCGACGGCGCGCCGGGGCTGAACCTGGCCCTGGCGCCTGCACGCAGCCGCAACGCCGAGCTCGGCCTGAAGGCGCGCCCGGCCGACGGCGTCAGCCTCGGCGCCGTGCTGTTCCGCGCCGACACGCGCGACGACATCGTCTCCGCCGGCTCGGTCGCCGGCCGCGCGGTGTTCGCTAACGCGGGGCGCACGCAGCGCGAGGGCCTCGAGCTGTCGGTCGACGCCGCCTGGGGCGATGGCATCAGCGCCTATGCGGCCTACACCCACACCCGGGCGCGCTACGTCGAGCTGGTCACCGCCGCCGGCGCCGACCTGTCGGGCAACCGGATCGCCGGCGTGCCGGCCAACGTGCTGCACGCCGAACTGGCGTGGGCGCTGCCCGGCCGCGGCTGGTCGACGGCCCTCGAGGCGCACGCCGCCGGCCGGGTGCGCGTCGACGACGCCAACAGCGACGCCGCCGCCGGCTACGCCGTGCTGAACTGGCGCGGCGGCTGGTCGGGGCGCTTCGGCCCGTGGGCCGTGGAAGCCTTCGTCCGGATCGACAACCTGCTCGACAAGGCCTATGTCGGTTCCGTGATCGTCAACGAGGGCAACCGGCGCTTCTTCGAGCCGGCACCCGAGCGCGCGCTGGGGGCCGGCGCGCGCGTCGCCTACAGCTTCTGAGACCGGGCCGGATCCCTGAACCCCATGCACCCCATGAACCGTCGCCGCCTGACCCTGGCCCTGGCATCGCTCGCTGCCGCCCCCGCACTGGCGGCCTTCGGCGGCGCTGCGGCGCATGCGCAGTCACGCCCGGCCGCTGCGGCGCGCGAGATTTCCTGGCTCGACCTGGTGCCCCCCGATTGGAAGCCGCAGGAGCGCATCGACCGCAGGCGCGCCGAGTCGCTGAAGGACGACGACGAGCTGGCGCAGGAGCTGATGCGCGAGCTGCGCGAGATCCTCGACACCGCACCGACGGTCGACCGCTTCGACGGCGCCGCGGTCAAGCTGCCGGGTTACGTCGTGCCGCTCGAGCGCGCCGACGGCGGGCTGACCGAGTTCCTGCTCGTGCCCTACTACGGCGCCTGCATCCACGTGCCGCCGCCGCCGGCCAACCAGATCGTCCACATCAAGTCGCGCCAGCCCGTCAAGGGCTTCGACACCATGAGCGCGGTCTGGGTCAGCGGCCTGTTCCGCAGCGAGCGCCACGACTCGGGCATGGGGGTCAGCGGCTACTCGATGGACCTGCAGGACATCCAGCGCTTCGTGCCGCCGGGCGGCAACTGACCGGTGGTCGCCGCCGCGGCCCGGGTTCAACCGCTGTTCAGCCCTCGTTCAGCCCTGGTAGCCGGCAAATCGCGGCAGGAACAGCACCAGGTCCGGGGCGAAGGTGACGATGCCCAGCGCAACGAACATCACGAGCAGGAAGGGGATCACCTCGCGCACGATCGCCAGCAAGGGCACGCCGGCGATCTTGGTCATCATGAACAGCAGCAGCCCGTAGGGCGGCGTCACCAGGCCGATCATGATGTTCATCACCGCGATGACGCCGAAGTGCACCGGGTCGACACCGAGCGCCTGCGCCGCCGGCAGCAGCACCGGCAGGATGATCAGGATGATCGTCGTGCCCTCCAGGAAGCAGGCCAGCACGAGCAGCGCCAGGTTCACCGCCAGCAGGAAGGCCACCGTCGACAGTTCGGCATCGACCAGCATCGCGCCGACGGTGCGCGGGATGTTCTCGACCGTGACGACGTAGTTGAAGGCCAGTGCGCCGGCGATCAGCATGCCGATCGACACCGACACGCGTGCGCTGCGCAGCAGCGAACCGTAGAAGCCGCGCAGGCTGACGGTGCGGTAAAGCACCACCGACAGCAGCAGCGCGTAGGCGGCCGCCACCGCGGCGGCCTCGGTCGGCGTCGTGATGCCGCTGTAGAGGCAGCCGAGCAGGATCACCGGCATCAGCAGCGCCGGCAGCGCCTCGCGCGTAACGCGCGGCATCTCGCGCAGCGGCACCGGTGGCTCGACCGGGAAGTTTCGCCGCCGCGCCAGGAACGCGACCAGGCCGAGCTGCACCGCACCGAGCAGCAGCCCGGGCACGACGCCGGCCAGGAACAGGTAGCCGATCGACGCGTCGGACACCAGCGCGTACAGCACGAGCGGGATCGACGGCGGCAGGATCGGCCCGATGACCGCCGACACCGCGCTCAGCGCGGCGGTGAAGCTGCGGCTGTAGCCGCCCTTCTCGGCCATCAGCGTCTGCATCAGCCGGCCGGAGCCCGCGGCGTCGGCCAGCGCCGAGCCCGACATGCTGGCGAAGATGATGCTCTGCACCACGTTGACCTGCGCCAGCCCGCCGCGGAAGCGCCCGACCAGCGCGTTGCAGAAGCGCAGCAGCCGGTCCATGATGCTGCCCGAGTTCATGAACTCGGCAGCGAGGATGAACAGCGGGATCGCCAGCAGCAGGAAGCTGGTGAACATGCCGTTGAGGATCTGCTCGGCCGCGGTGCCGATGTCCATCCCGGCCAGCATCAGGTAAAGCACCGTGCCGCCTATCATCGCGTGCCCGATCGGCAGCCCGAGCACCGACAGCACGACGATCGCCGCCAGCGCGGCGGCAAAGGGTTCGGACAGCGTCACGACCGGCCCGCCTGCGCGTCGCCTGTATCGCCCGGGTCACGCCCGCGCACGAGCTGCCAAAGCAGCCAGCCCTGGCGCGCGATGACGGCGACCAGGAACACCACGAAGATCGAGTACATGTGGTCGACCCGGATCTTGAGGTAGGCCGTGCGCTCGACCTGCATGAAGCTGACGTAGTCGTAGGTCGGCTGCAGCGCGATCCCGTACAGCACGACGATCGCCAGCGCGACGGCCGCGCCCATCCAGCGCCGCAGCCTGGGCGGCGCGGCGGTCTGCACGAGGTCGAGCCGGATCTCCTCCTCGTCGCGCAGCACGAAGGCCGCGCCCCACAGCACCATCCACAGCCAGGTCGCGACCGTCACCTCGGACGTCCACCCGGTGGGCAGGTTGAAGAAGTAGCGGAAGACGATCTGGATCAGGAAGGCGACGAACATCGTCGCCAGCAGCAGCGCCAGCACGTTCTCCGCCCGGCGCACCAGCCAGCCGCCGACCGTCGAGATGGTCGTCTTCATGGGCCCCCTCGTGCCATGCCGACGCGCCTGCCGGGCCCGTACCCGCAGGGAGCCCGGCGGCACGCGCGTCCGCCGCGGATCCTAACGCCGGTCAGGGCCCGCGGCGCGCACGACGGCGGTCACATCGCGTTGATGCGCTCCAGCAGCCCGGCGGGCCATTGCTTGGCCTCGTCGGACGCCAGGTAGACCTTCTGCGCATGCGCCCGGAAGGCCGCAAGGTCGGGCGTGTAGACCTGCAGCCCCTGGCTCTTGAAACCTTCGGCCAGTTCGGCCTCGCGCTTCTGGTGCTCGGCGGTGCTGAAGGCCAGCGCCTTGTCGACCGCGGCCTGGAACCGGGTCTGCTGGGCAGCCGACATCGCCGACCAGGTCTTGAGGTTCATCGTCAGCAGGTCGAAGCCGATCAGGTGCGAGGTCAGGACGATCTGGTTCATCACCTCGTTGAACTTCATCGCCTGCACGTTCGGCAGCGGGTTGTCCTGCGCGTCGACGGTGCCGGTCTGCAGCGCGGTGTAGGTCTCGGCGAAGGCCACCGGCGTCGGGTTCGCGCCCAGCGAGCGGCCGAGCTGCTGCCAGGCGTCGCCCGGCGGCATGCGCAGCTTGACGCCGGCCATGTCGGCCGGGGTGTTGATGCGCCGGTTGCCGCGCAGCCCGACATGCCGGGTGCCGAAGAAGGTCGGCCCGAGGATCTTCACCCGCAGCTGGTCCTCGGCCATCTTCTTCATCATCGCGCCATCGGCGCCGGCGAAGAACGCGCTCAGGTGGTTGGCGTCGCGGAACAGGTAGGCCGAGGTCAGGATGGTCCAGGCCGGGATCTGGCGCGAGATATCCTGCGGCGACACGTTGGCCATCTCGAGGTTGTCACGCTGCAGCGCGACCAGTTCGGTGCCCTGGCGGAACAGGGTGCCGCCGTAGAACGGTTCGATCTCGAAGTCGGACTCGACCTCCTTGGCCAGCATGCGGATCATGTCGGCGCGGATGTCGCGCTCGCTGAACACGGCGGCGAAGCGGATCTTGGTCCGCGCCTGGGCCCAGGCGGGCAGCATCGACGCCGCGGCGAACGCGGCGCCGGCTGTGATGGCCATGCGGCGGTTGATGGCAGATCCCATGGAGCCTCCTTGGTGGTGGGACGGACGGGCAAGCGGCGGCACGGGGAACTCAGCGTGCTACCGTACGGAACGGCGTGCCGAAATTATGCACCATCTCGGCCATTCGCGACCCCGGGTCAACCCTCTGCTCTCCGCGGCCGCAGGCACCGGTCCCAAGTGGCCCGGCGGGCTCAGGCGGGCCTGGCGTCGGCCAGCGCCGCCAGGCGGACCGGGGCGTTGGCGACGCCGTAGCCGTCGTAGGCGCCGATGCGCTGCACGATCTCGAAGGCGATCCGGTCGGCGAAGGCCTCGGTCACCGCGTGCAGGTAGTCGCCGCCGGCGTCGCGGTCGAACATCACGTCGTGCTCGCGCAGGCCCTGCAGCAGCGCGGGGTCGAGGTCGACGCGCGAGGCCAGGTCGTCGTGGTAGTTCGGCGGCACCGCGACGAAGCGCACCCCGGCGGCGCGCAGCGCCCGCACCGAGGCGACGATGTCGTCGCTGGCGAAGGCCAGCTGCTGCACGACGGCGCCGCCGCCGGCGCCGACCGCCTGCGCCATGCGCGTGCGCGCGCTCAGCGAGACGCTCAGCAGCAGCCGCAGCCGGCGCGCGGCGTCGGCCATGCCGAAGCTGCGCAGCAGACCGAAAGGGTCCGCGAGCTTGAGGCTGTCGCCGGCCTCCAGCCCGAGCACCGCACGGCAGAACAGCACCCAGGTGTCGACCCGGTCCGGCGCCAGCGCCAGACCGACGTGGTCGATCCGGCGCAGGCCGGCGTCGGCGGCATCGGCGGCGGCCTCCAGGGGTTCGGCCACGAAGTCGTTGTCGAACAGCCCGTCGTCGCCGAGCGCATCGACGACGAAGTGCAGGATCAGCCCACCCGGCGCGATCACCGACGGCAGCGCCACTTCGCCCGGGCCGACCGGCGGGTCGAACCGCGCCGACTGCAGCGCCACCGCACGGTTGCGCGCCGCCGCGGCGTCGGCGCTGCGCAGCGCCAGCGCGCACACCGACGGGCCGTAGGCCTCGAAGCGCTGCCGCGCCGCGGTGTGCGCGCCTTCGTTGACGACCAGCCGGATGTGCCCCTGCCGGTACAGGCTCACCGCCTTCGACCGGTGGCGCCCGGCGCGCACGAAGCCCATGCGCTGCAGCAGCGCGCCGAGCGCCCGGCCGGTCTCGGCGTCGACCGCGAACTCGACGAAGGACCAGCCGGCGAAGTCCGGCAGCGGCGGCGGTGCGAACAGCAGCCGCGTGGCCAGCGCGCGCCGCGCGGCGGCGTCGCCCGCCGCCTGCAGCCGTTCGCGCACCTCGCTCTCGAGCCACAGCAGCGAGCGCATGGCGTCGACCGCGATGCGCCGGTTCGGTGTCTCGCGGAAGACGTCGTTGAAGATCTCGAGCGACAGCGGCCCGTCGTAGCCGGCACGCACCGCCTGCTCGAAGAAGCCGACGACGTCGAGCTGGCCCTGGCCCGGGAAGTTGCGGTGGTGACGCGCCCAGTCGATCACGTCCAGCCGCAGCCGCGGCGCGTCGGCCATCTGGACGAAGAAGATGCGCGCACCCGGCAGCGCCGCGATGCCCGCCGGGTCGTCGTCGAGCGACAGGCTGTGGAAGCTGTCCAGCACCAGCCCGAGGTGCGGGTGGTCGGCCAGTTCGACGATGCGCCAGGCCTGGCGCCAAAGCCTGACATGGCGCCCCCAGGCCAGCGCCTCGAAGCCGACCCGCAGGTTGCGGCGCGCGGCGCGCTCGGCCAGCTCGCGCAGCTGCGCCGCCGCGCGCTCGGGCTCGGGCAGCGCCAGCGGCGAGACGTTGGAACACACCAGCATCAGCGACGCCCCGAGCCGCTGCATGAGGTCGAACTTGCGTTCGGCACGGTCCAGCGCACGGCGCAGCGCGTCGTCCGGCAGACCCTCGAAATCGCGGAAGGGCTGGAACAGCTCGATCGCGAGCCCGAGGTCGTCGCACAGCGCGCGCAGGCCCTCCGGCGTGTCCCGGTGACCGATGAAGTCGGGCTCGAACAGCTCGATGCCGTCGAAGCGCGCGGCGGCGATCGCCTCCAGCTTCTGGCGCAGCGTGCCGCTGAGCGACACGGTGGCGATCGAGCGGCGCATGCGGTGCTCCAGTCGTGGGCGATGGCGTGTTCGGCGGCGAGCCGGCTTGATCTGTCGGGATCTGTCGGGATCGACCGTGATCAGCCCGGATCGGCCGCGTGCGACGGCGTGCGATGGCGTGCCACTCAGCCACCCGCCGCGGCGGCGGCCTGGGCGGCAAGCAGGCTGCGCAGGTGCGCCTCCATGCGGGCCTCGTCCGGCTCGCGGCCGGTGAACAGGCGGAACGCCCGCACCGCCTGCCCGACCGCCATGCCGCCGCCGTCGGCGACGCGGCAGCCCGCTGCGCGCGCCGCCTTCAGCAGCGCGGTCTCGATCGGCACGTAGACGACCTCCGACACCCAGAGCCCCGGCCGCAGCAGCGCCGCCGGCAGCGGCAGGCCCGGCAACTTGGCCATGCCGACCGGCGTGGCGTGGATGAGCCCGGTCGCGCCGGCCAGCGCCGAGGCCAGATCGTCAACCGCCGACGCCCGCCCGCTGCCATGGCGAGCGTTCAACTCGGCCGCCAGCATCGCCGCGCGGCCGGCGTCGACGTCGTGCACGCCCAACCGGCCGACGCCCATGCCGAGCGCGGCGTGCGCCACCGCCGACCCGGCACCGCCGGCCCCCAGCAGCACGACCACCGACAGGTCGGCGTCGGGCAGCGCACGCCGCAGCCCCCAGGCCCAGCCGGCGCCGTCGGTGTTGTGGCCGACGAGCCGATCGCCGTCGCGCACGACGGTGTTGACCGCGCCCATCGCGCGCGCCTCGTCGTCGATCGTGTCGAGCAGCGGCATGATGGCCTGCTTGCACGGGAAGGTGACGTTGAAGCCGTCGAATCCGATCAGGCGCAGCGCATCGACCAGCGGCGGCAGCAGGGCAACCCCGCCGCCGCCGCGGTCGAGGTCGATGCGCTGGTAGTGCAGCCGGATCCCGTGCCGCAGGGCCTCCGCCTCGTGCAGCGCGGGCGAGAGCGAGCGCGCGATGCCGGCGCCGACGAGGCCGATCAGCAGCTTGTCCCGGGTGGGATCGCGGGGGTCGTTCAAGGCTCGTTGGCGCGGGGCGGGCAGGATGCGCGGCGGCGGACCGCCGGCCGGATTAGAACAGCATTCTCGTGGGTGCGGCAGGCCGCCGCGAGCGGCCGACGCCTCGGCTTGGGCTAGCATGCCGGGCCGACCATGAAGCTCGCCACCTG
>JRYF01001801.1_pt1 | contig 24223 bp, 23 predicted proteins | sample 235331 | NCBI WGS metagenome assembly JRYF01 (sample SAMN03074217, study PRJNA261475) | activated sludge metagenome | biome: Wastewater Treatment Plant; feature: Wastewater; material: Activated sludge; isolation source: activated biomass of a wastewater treatment plant treating hydrocarbon... ...
CTCGGCCTAAAGGTGTTTGCGATGTGATCGTAATCTTTGGATCTTTGATCCTGATTTCTGATAAAAACCGAAATAGGAGTTCCTGTAGTTTTTCCTTCAAATACCCCTGAAAGTATTTCGAACTCCTCATCCTCTTTTCGCTGAGTGACAATTTTCGATTGACCCGGTTTACGTCTTTGAAGGTCCTGCTGTAAAAGATTGGTATCTATTACCAGCCCGGACGGGCATCCATCAATGACGACACCAATACCCGGGCCGTGTGATTCGCCATAGGTGGTAATTCTATAGAGCAGACCGGTTGTGTTGCCTCCCATTTATATGATTTTCTGACACGAAACTAAATATTATTACTCATCTCTTAAGCGAAACCAACGACTTTATATGAAAAATTATTCAAGCTTAGTGGATAAATTATATCGTTCGAGGAAATCTTTTATTCTGCTTTACTCAATTCCTGTTTGAAAGATACATCGATTCAAAATACTATAACAGGTAAGTACTTCTTGTGATGATCTGGATAATTAGAGTATTTAGGGACGAAATTTGTAGTAAATCCGATGTACCTGCTTTTTTATTGTCAGCCCAAGGCACTTTATACTTAGTGCTTTCCAGATTAAAAATTATGATAGATTCCAGGGTATAAAATTATCATTTCAGTGAAACAGCTTGCATTTATATTCCGTTAAGGAGATTATGAAATGGTATCCGCAAAACCTCAGCGAAAAACTCGAATTCGATAAGATTCTTCATTGGACTGTCGAAAATTGTCTTTGTGTTGAATCTGCCCATCGTGTTATGGAAATATTGCCCTCTGAAGAAATTGATGAAATCACAGTAAACCTGGAGGAGGTATGGGAATATACAGAATCATTTCACAGAAGTAACCCAATACCGATGAGTTCTTTTGAGCCTATTAGGGAGAATGTTGCCCTACTCAAAAAATCCGGTTATGTTCTCGACATTGACTCTATCAAACGTATATTACATATTGCCAATTTGAGTGCACAATTGAATGATTATTTTCAATCCTCAGAAATCCAAAAATTTACGCGGAGGATCTTCACTTTGTATAGCAGTACTACATCTATTTCTCCCCTTGTCAGGAAAGAAATTACCAGAGTTTTGGATGACGATGGAGAAGTAAGACCTAACGCTTCACCGGAGTTATTGAAAATTAGCAAAAAAATAGAAGCTTCGGAAAGGGAAATTCAAAGTATTTATGTTAAAGTTATTTCAAATCTAAAAAATTCTGGATTGCTGTCAGATCTGACCGAAAGTGTTAGAAACGGACGAAGAGTGGTTACAGTGCCCACAGAACATAAGCGAAGGGTGGGCGGAGTAATCCATGATGAATCAGCAACAGGAAAGACGGTTTTTATTGAACCGGATGAAGCTATACATTTAAACAATGAATTGTACAGTCTGCATACTGAAAAACGAAAGGAAATATACAGGATCATCAAGAAATTATGCGATGATCTCAGACCCCATGCGGAAGAGATTTTAGGTAAGTATGAAATTTTGGTTCAATTGGATATCATAAGGGCCAAATCACAAACAGGGTTAATGCTGCAGGCCGTTAAACCCAAAATTGAGCAGGGCACAAGAATTCAATTGAAAAAAGCTGTTAATCCTGTTTTGTTGCAGAAATTCCGGAAAGAGGGTAAAACTGTAGTTCCTTTTGATATGCATTTGCAAAAAGGAAACCGGATATTAGTAATTAGCGGGCCGAATGCCGGTGGAAAGTCGGTATGTATGAAATCAGTAGGCTTACTGCAATGGATGCTTCAATGTGGATTTTTAGTTACTTGTGATGAAAACAGTGTATTTGGTATTTTTTCCCAAATATTTGTGGATATAGGGGATCAGCAATCGATCGAAGACGATTTGAGTACATATTCCAGTCATTTGAAAAACATGAAACATTATATCGAAAATGGCGGAAAAAAAACACTTTTCCTTATTGATGAGTTTGGGTCAGGTACGGATCCTAAAATAGGCGGATCGATTGCAGAAGCTATTTTAAACCATTTGTATAAGAAAGGTGCATTTGGAGTGGTCACGACGCATTATTCTAATTTGAAGTATTTTGCATTTAAGACCAAAGGGATAATAAACGGTTCAATGGAATTTGACACGCAAAAATTAATTCCGACCTATTCATTGATAGTAGGTAAGCCAGGAAGCTCTTTTGCCTTTGAAATTGCAACCAATGCAGGCCTCCCGGAATCTATCATTCAATATGCAAGACGTAAGACAGGTAGCGATGAAAAAGCGATTGATCAATTGCTCATCAGTCTGCAGGACGAGCAACGTGAGATGCATGAGAAACTTCTGGCCATTTATGACAAAGAGATTAGTTTGAATCAATTGATTAAAAATTACGATCACCTGCATCGTGAACTGGAGTTTAGAAGAAAAAAACTCAAGCTGGCTGAAAAAGAACAGAAACTGTATCAACTCAGTGAGCATAACAAAATGATTCAGGATACCATCAAAGAACTTAAAAAATCAAGTGACCTCAAAAAGGCACAGACTTTAGCCATGGAAGTGCAGGCGCAGCAAAACGCAATGAAGAATTCAGTTGAATCTTTGAAGGAAGAAGTGTTTCGAAGCGAGTCATATGATTCAAATCCATTGCAAAAAGGCGATTATGCAAGAGTAAGAAATGGTACCTACTCCGGGCAGATTCAGAGCATTGAAAAAGGTATTGCAGATTTGCAGTTAGGTTATATGAATGTCAAAGTACCTGTCAGAGAATTGATACGCACACAGGCGCCTATTGAAATCAATGACAGGGTAACCATACAAACCCATGTTCAGAAAGATAGGGAAGGCGTCCGTACAAAAACGGATGTAAGGGGATATCTTCTTACGGATGCAGTAAAAGCAGTAGAAGAATTGGTCGATAATGCTTTGATGTTCAGCGTTCCTATGCTCACTATCGTTCATGGGAAAGGTAATGGTGTTTTGAGAAAAGCCATTCACAAGAAACTCAGTGAATATAAAGAGATTAAAGAAGTATCTCATCCTGCTGAAGAGTATGGAGGAAAAGGCATCACCTTTGTAACCCTTTGATATGAAATTTTTTATACTTCTAAAAGCCCAGTTAAAAATCCATACTGAACCAGGATCAATGTTTTTGCATCCTCAATTTCTCCATTTTCTAGCATTTTGCGCAATTCGGTATATTCAATTTCTATCACTTCCACCTCTTCATTTTCATCTAAGCTGCCTCCTCCCGGACCGGTTTTATCCGTTTCATTATAGGCTGCAGTAAACAAAGTGAGTTTTTCCATATGAGCACCCGGAGTAGCATAAGCGCTTCCAATACATTTGACATTTTTTGCCTGGATACCTGTTTCTTCTTCGATTTCTTTAAATATAGCCTTTTCGGGATCCAGGTCATCCAACATCCCGGCACAACATTCTAATATGTAGCCATGGGGATGTCCCTGCAAAAGCGCCGCTAACCGGAACTGTCTGATAAATGTACATACCTTCCTGGTATTATCATACAAAAGTACAGCCGCCCCGTCACCACTATTATAAATTTCCCTAAACACCTCAATTTTATCCCCATTCCTGTTCGTAATTTCCAGTATATATTGATGGAGTGTTGACCAACCTTCATGGATGGCCTTTTTGCTCAGTATCTTTATTTGTCTCAAAATTTGAAGTTTTGTTATACAGTAGAAATATTTTTAGAACTAAAACTAAATAGTGTATTGGAAATTAACATGCAATTGTCAATAAATTCTTAAAAAAAGTTGGGTTACTTTTTAATAATTTCAGCATTTATAGTTGAAGTTGCAATTTTTAAATATATTTATTAAATTTAATGTGTTAAATATTGATAAATAATTGAATTTTTTTGAAAATTTGTGGAATACGAGACAACCTTTTAAGAGTCTCAACCGTATTATATGTAGAACATATTAATTCATACCCATGAACACTTTATTCAAAAAACTGTATAGCTTTTTCAAAAATTTGTTTTTTCCGAAAAAGCTGCTCAAGTCCCCTCATTATGAGGAGGATTTTGATCGTTGGTTGGGTGTGTGATCATAAAAAAAATGACCGCCCCATTCTAACCTTTTATCACTTTGGTACCGTCTTAGTATAAAAACTAGGACTGGTACTAAATAGTGAAATTTCCCTTCCTTTTTAATTTACCAGTTTTAGTTTTATTATACCACACTTTTTGATCGTTTGTAGATCAGGAAAATTGATTGCGTATTAAGACAAATAAAACATATAGCCAGGAGGATATAATCAAAGGATGTCTGCAAAACAACAGGCATTTTCAGGAGATTCTCTATCGCCAATATTTTACTGAATGTATGTATATGTGTATGCGATATACAAGAGATCGTGAAGTAGCGAAAATGATTGTTCATGACGGCCTGTTGAAAGTATATATGAATCTTGATAAGTTTTCAGGTGATGGGTCATTAAAATCATGGATCAAGCGCATTGTATTTAATTCATNNCACATTTGAAGAGTATGATGTGGCAAGGCATGATACTCCTCTTGACCCGTTGTATTTTGATGATCTGTTACAGTTGATCGAAGATTTGGATTATGTGGCTCGTGAAGTTTTTATACTTTTTACCATTGAGGGGTATTCACATAAGGAAATTGGTGAACAGCTAAATATCAGTGAAGGAAACTCAAAATGGAATTTGCATAAAGCAAAGAATATATTAAAGGAAAAAATCAGGGAACTTTCTAAAATAAAAAACCATGCATGAAAAAATAGATGAAATGTATTTGAGCAAGTCCTGGAAGGAAATGGAAGCGCAATTGGATCAATATATGCCTGTGAGAAAACCTTGGGGTTGGAAAAGATATTTACCATTGTTATTATTCCTGTTTGTTGCCACCTCGGCAGGGATTTTATATTTTAAAAAGGACCAATCCATTCCAAATGCGATATCAGTTGGTGAAATCCTGGTAAATGAATCTGACATTCCTGATGATTTCATTTCCAGAGAAGATATTCTTTCTCATAATTCCGAATATATTTCAGAAACAGATGAGAGTGCCGGGTCAGCTTCCCTATCTGAAAAAGATAATCTTCTCGCAACAATTGCTAGAATTGGAGACCAGCAACCGACCAGCAAAACCAATACTGATAATTACTTCAATTCGGATTATGGTCAATTTATAAACGCTTTGAAAAATCTTAATAATTCTTTACTGAATCCAACGCTAATTCCGGGCATTCAAGAACAAAAACCCGAGATGATTCAGGAAGAGATGCTAAACAGTCAAACGGATAATCACCATTTAAATCATAAAGAAAACAGAGGATTGTTGAACTTCCCGTTTATACCTGTATTGACAAATAGACTCATTCATAATAAATTGCCATTTGAGATTTTGGCAATACCATTAAGTCAACCTAACGCTGGGCAAGACGTTGTAATGACTCACAGAGATAATTCCGGTTTGAAAGGATTGGGACTTGTACTGAGTTCAAGGGTTATGCCAGGGACTTTTCTAAATGGTGAATTGGGATTGGTTTGGAATATTCCTATAAAGAAATTAAGAATTTCACCCGAGGTTGGGATAGGTTANTATAGAGGAATCGTTACGTAGTCATTTTTCATCTCATTTATCAAGGGTACAGATTAATGAAGAAACCCGAAAAGGATATTTTACAGCAACTTTAAATCTTAAATACCCAATTTTTGACCGTCTTTATGTTACTGCCGGTGCAGGTCGCAGAATTTATTCCTTCAGGGATGGAGTATTGCTTTTTTCAGCTGTCAGTGAATTGGAGGATGGACAAATGCCTGATGGTCAAACATCTTCATCAGAAAATATTACCATACAACCTTCCCAACATTTAGATTTTTTACAATGGGGGTTTGTTTACAGAATCAATCGCACGTTTTATCTGACCGGACGTCATATGATGCAAATGAATAATACTGTAAATGATGTCAGATTATCCGGATTTGCTTCTAACCCAATTGATCAGGAAAGGCGCAATGAAATTCGATTGGGTTTGATGGTAGACTTTTAAACAATTCATAACTAAAGTAGAACCAATCTAAATAAAACAGCATTATTAATGTGGTAAATAAATTGTTGGTATTTTTGCACGAGTTGATACGTTATTGAAATGAAAAAAATCCACATCATCGCTGTACTTGCTTTGGTTGTTTCTATTGCCATTCTTATCAATGCTTCCAGGGATGTCAGTACCTATGCCAATTTTGCCATTGCTGAACAAAGCGGAGAGCGCGTGAAAATTGTCGGCCAATTGGCAAAAGATCAGCCCATCATTTTTAAGCCGGAGGTTGATCCCAATCGAACCACTTTCTATCTGAAAGATGATAGTGATGTGATCAAACAGGTTATCCTTCTCCACCCTAAGCCACAGGATTTTGAAATGGCAGAGCAAATTGTATTGACGGGAAAAATGGAAGATGGATCATTTGTCGCTGATGATATCCTTATGAAATGTCCGTCAAAGTACAAAGACGAAGAGATCCTGCTTAAAAAGAATACATAATGGGAGAAATTCAGTATTTGAATGAGTCTCTGTGGATTTATCACTGGGGGCATTTCCTGCTTTTTCTTAGTTTCATTGGGGCATTATTTGCTACTTATTCATATTACAGAGAATCCAAAGCATTAAAATTCAATCAGGATGAATCCGGATGGAAGAGGCTGGGCAGGATTGGATTTTTAATTCATTCCGTATCTATTNNTTTTCTTTGCTATGTTCAACGAAATGTATGAATACTACTATGTATTTCAGCATGTAAACAGTCAATTGCCTAAAGAATATATTTTTTCAGCTTTTTGGGAAGGGCAGGAGGGAAGTTTTATGTTATGGCTGTTTTGGCATGTCATTTTGGCTGTTGTTTTAATTGTTAGGGCAGGCAAATGGGAGGCTCCGGTTATGGCAGTCATCCTGTTAGCGCAATCGGTTATCCTTGTAATGTTACTTGGCATTCACATTGAATGGGGAAATTTGGAAGTAAAAATTGGAAGCAATCCTCTGGTTCTTTTACGTGATGTTTTTGATGCTCCGGTTTTCTATAATGCCGATTACCTCAGTACAATAGAAGGGCAGGGGTTAAATCCTTTGTTGCAAAACTATTGGAACGTTATTCATCCACCGGTACTATTTCTTGGTTTTTCAGCCTTGATCATACCGTATGCTTATGCTGTAGGTATGATGTATACCGGCTGGCGTCAGGATTGGATCAAAGACTCATTCAAATGGAGTTTGTTTGCAGTAGCTATATTTGGCATAGGGATTTTGATGGGCGGAGCTTGGGCGTATGAAGCGCTTTCCTTTGGTGGATATTGGGCATGGGATCCGGTCGAAAACAGTTCGTTTGTGCCCTGGTTGACATTAGTGGCAGGAGTACATACCCATATGATTGCGCGTAATACCGGGTACTCAGTACGTGCTACTTTGATTTTCTATTTGATCAGTTTTATTTTAGTATTGTATTCTACATTTCTGACTCGTAGTGGGATTTTGGGTGATACTTCTGTACATGCTTTTACAGAAATGGGTCTCGAAAGTCAGTTGCTTATGCTGATTGCTATTTTCTTTCTTTTAGGGATTGGTTTATTAATAAAATCATGGAAGTCCTTCAGAGATCACGAAAAAGAAGAATCGATATATTCAAGGGAATTCTGGATGTTCATTGGCTCATTGGTGTTGTTATTTTCCGCCGTTTTGATTATTGGAGCTACCTCTCTTCCGGTATATAATCAAATCGTACAATTATTCAACCCGGAATATAAAGGGATTGTTATTAAAGATCCAGTGGATCACTACAATAAGTACCAGATATGGATCGCCATTTTTATCAGTTTTTTATCAGGATGTACAGTATTTTTGAGATACGGATCATTGCCACTTTCTTTTGCAAAATGGCGTAAAATGGGTCTTATATTAGGGGTAGCGTTGGCTGGCAGTTTAATAATGGTACTCCTGCTTGAAAGGTGGATTTCATTGTATACATGGCAATATCGATTGCTTGCATTTTCAGCATTTTTTGTATTGTTGACCAACGGATATTATCTCGTAAACTCTCTGCGAATGAATATTAAATTAGGAGGGGCAGGATTTTCTCATTTTGGTTTTGGTTTAATGATCATCGGGGTGTTGACAAGTGGACTGAATAAATCCCATATTACCACCAGCTTTCTCAATCGGGATCAATTGGCCGGAAATGAGGAATTAGCCAACCTGACTATGTTTCTCCAAGGATTTCCGGTCTTTTTAAATGGGTATTGGATTGAATATAAGGGGGATTCAGTTACAGAACGTTCCCGGTATTTTGAAATGGAGTTTAAACGCTTTAATAAAGATCAGCAATTAGCAGAATCATTTACGCTTTACCCCAGTGTCCTGATGTCCAATGATAAGACCCAGGTGGTAGCTCAGATTCCAGCAACAAGACATTATCTCACCAAAGATATATTTACGCATATTGCAGGTTTACCCCCATCAAAGCGGGATGTTGAAGAGGCAAAAGCTTTAGAAGACTCATTAATTTACAAAACTTTCGTTGTGACTCAGGGAGATTCTATAGTAACAGACAACTATACTGTGGTCTTAAAGAGTTATACATTTCAACCCAATCATCCTCATTTTGAAAAAGATAGAAGTGATTTTGCTATACAGCTCAATATGGAGGTTTTTGATCGGGATATAGACACAGTTTATACTGTACACCCGGTGCTATTTATGGACAATACCCTGATCATGACCATTGCGGAACTGGTTAACCCCCTAGAAATAAAGATCAGGGCAGGAGCCGACTTAATGAATGAATTGATTAAACCGGACAGTGAAATGAATTTTGGTAGCATATCGCTGAAAGCAGGCGAAAGCGGAACTATTCATGGTCATTCCATTCGCTTGGCTGGTTTTAACCGCAATCCCAACCACCGCATGATGGATGAAGAAAATGTAGACATATCAATAGCTGCCAGAATCATTGTAGATAATCAGTATGAAATTGAACCCATCTTTTTGATAAGCAAAGAAGGTGAGCCCGCTCATTTTAATGAGTTCATTCCTGAATTGGGCCTGCATGTCCGTTTTGTTCATATCAACCCGCAGGAGGAGGTTTTTACTTTCTTTGCCGGTCAACAGACCATGGATGATAATTTAAAGTTTCCCATCGAAATTGCTGAAAATGCGCAGCGCAATGATTGGATTTATCTTGAGGCCAGGATATTTCCAGGTATTAATCTATTTTGGGCAGGAACCCTGTTGATGATGTTTGGATTTCTTTGGTCTTTGGCATTTCGACTGATCAATCAAAGAAAACGTGTCATTTCTTAAGGAGAACATTCAGGTTGCTTTCATTGGCTCAGGCAATATTGCCTGGCACTTGTGTTTGCGTCTTAAAGATCAGATATCCATTGATTGGGTTTACGGACGGAATGAAAAATCGGCGACAGAGTTGGCAGATATGATGTTGGTCAGGCAAATAACAAATCTGAAGAAGGCTACTGCCCCGGACGTTTTGATTATTGCTGTACAAGATAATCAGATCGAAAAATTGGTTCAAGATCTCAAAGAATTGCCGTGGGTAACTCCTGATTTATTAGTATTGCATACTTCAGGGTCTGTAGCGGGCAAAGTGTTTGCAGATTATGAGATTGAGAATTATGGGGTATTGTATCCCTTGCAGACTTTTATTAAAGGAGAAGCAGTGAACTGGGATGAAATTCCGGTTTTTATCACATGTACGAATGATAGAAATTTGCAAATGGTACAAACTCTGGCAAAGTCCCTTTCCAACACAATCATCTCAGTCAGTGATGAAGAGCGTGAAGTGATTCATATGGCCGCTGTGATAGCCAATAATTTTACACACCATTTGCTGGTAGCCGCTATGGAATTTCTAAAAGTCCACCATTTGAATCCAGAGTGGTTATATCCGCTCATTAAGCTCACTATTCAAAGGGCATTGGCTGACCAAGCTACTGAATTGCAAACAGGACCTGCCCGAAGAGGGGATTACAAAACCATTCAAGCACATAAAAAGTTGCTGGCCAGTAATCCTGCCCTTCTCCAATTATATAGTAATATAAGTCAATCCATCATAAATATGTACAAGCATGAGAATCGTAGCTGAAATTCCACATCATGACTATAAGATTACTGTATTCAGCATGAATAACAAACTTTCTATTAAACTGGAGAGTAGGTTGCTTGAACAGACATTTAAATTCAGAGACGGCTCAGGCATGGACTCTATTGAAGACATTGAAAAACTTTTAACGCCTGCATTTCTGGATGAAGTGGAAAAGTCATTTCAGATCATGGCCCGTGCAAGGCAAATGGGGATACAGTACATTCGCGGGGATGAAAATGAATTTCCGGTCATTGTATGACCGGGTTATTCTGTGATGATGAGTCGCTGACTGAGGTTGTTTTGACCTGAAATCAAATGAATAATATACATTCCCGGGGACAATCCATTCACATTCAATGGAATAATATGCCGGCCTGCATTAAAAAATTCATTCTTCGAAAGTGTTCTGATCATTCGGCCCGATTGATCGAATAGGAATAGAGATATGGGTTGTCCATTTTGAATTTCGATGGTTACTTGTACCATTCCTTCTCTTACAGGATTAGGGTGGATAGGAAGCAAGGCATCTTTGGTAATATTTCTTCTGATATTCAATTTGCTTTTTTCCTCTTCACCAAATATGATGTTTTCATCGCCCGGTTTGTATTGGGTGTAAAGAAAAGGCAGGTAATACATTTCGTCTTCCGTACCTTCTCCCCATGAAACCGTTCTTGGTGGATTGTTCGGATTGAAAGGATTTTCAGTGGTATTATCATATGTGGCCTTGGCATGAATTTTCCAGCCTTTTTTAACTACCATCATACGATTGAAATAATACATCCCTTGCCAATTAAAATCCCAACGGGGTATTGAAATGAGATTGATCCGGTTTTGTTGATCATCAACAATAAATACTTCCCAATCCTGACCCAACAGATGCATATGAGGAAATAATCCGATCAGACTGATATCCTGGTATGGAGTCCATACCCCATGGAAGGTTTTCACCTGATTAGGGAGGATAACAAAAGGCCCGTTAATTAAAACTCCAGGAAATGGAAGCATAATATGATCATCAATGAAGCGATCGACGGTTTCATCCTCTCTTGCAAAAAATATATTGACTCTGGATCGGTCAGATTCATCCACCGGCCAGGGGGCATAATGCATTTGAATAACGAGATCAGATCCGGCAGAAATTTTTTGGCCCAGGCCATCTGGATAATATCGAGGTTTTTGGCCCGGTGCAAATCCAGGGTACTGCGTATTATTGAGCACTTCAGCCACATTAAATCCGGTTCCATTATCAAATGCATCAAAACCATATCCCGGAGTCCTTTCATCTATTTGCCTGGCTCTCCCTTTCGTATCTTCAAACATAAGCGCATGATGTACAATTTTGGGATTGCCGGGTCGAAACTCTATGGCTTTCACAATTTTATCCTCAGTCAGGCCGGTAGGTAAAACAAAATACCTGTATTCATCTTTATTGTTGCCAATGTGAACATAGTCCTGAGCGAATTCAAGTACAAGATCCGGTTCGCCAAGCAATGACCCTTCCGGAAATTGGGGTAATGGTGGCTCATCGGAAGCTCTCCCCAATTCGGCGCCCTCATCTACCCATCTTCCAATCAGGTTGATTTCCTCCTGGGTTAAAATAGTTTCCCCCAACAAATGATTGTAATCCGGATCAGCTTTCCATGGAGGCATAAACCGGGCAGCAGTGACATACTTAATGATGCTCGCTCGCTCTCTTACTTCAGAATAATTGGTAAGCGAAAAAGGACCAATTTCACCCGGACGATGGCAAACGGTACAATGGTTGTAAATAATGGGAGCAATATCTTTTGTAAAAGTAACTTTTCCGGATTGGCCCAGTACTGGATATGCAATGCATAAAGCAAATAGCCACGCAACACTTTTATAAATGGTGCTTTTCAATTTCATTTCATTGTATTATCAACAGAAAGGCCTATTATGATGCTCAAATTTATTCATTTTTTTCAATATTCATAGGATCATGCCATTCAATCATGCATCCAATGGCCTTTGTGAAAGGAAATACAACCTTCCTTCCATCAGCTACATCCTTCAATACGTCTCTTAATTCGTGTGTGGTAACAACTCTGCGCCGTCGACCCAGATTTTCATAGGTGTTATCAATTCTTCCTTTATACAAAACAGTCTCAGAACCACTTTCAAAGACCACCACTTCGGGGGTCACTTTGATATCAAATTTTTTTACCAAAGTTTTAAAATAATCGGATTTGTGAGGTATGCTAAGACCAAACTTTTCTTTGAACGATTCAATTTTCGCCGGTTTTGAGGAAAGATTAGGAAATACCATCATTATATCTGCAATCTCTTTGAATTCAGTATAAATAGTCTGAATTTCCTGTGTATAGTTTATACAAATGGGACAATCGTCCAACATGAAAATATACACCTGAATTGAATCATGAATACCATGTTTTTCATTTAATGAAAAGCCAGGTAAGTATGTAATTCCAGGAAAGGTTATGACAATAAATAGCTTAAGTATATTATGGAAGTTCAAATAATAAGTGATTTGATTGACCTAACGGAAAGGGTGCCTGTTTGAGTTCCAATTTTCATTGACTGTTTTTCTTCGTTTTTTAAGTATACCGGCATTTTGTATTGGAGGACTGAATTTTTGCTTAGAAAATATGGGAAAGCTATTACTAATTTAGAGAGAATGGTTAACCTTTATGATTTCAAGAATCAAAAGATTAATTTTTTCTTAGGTTGATCCGATATTATTGAAAATATGTATATGGGATTAGCCTGTTTTTTGTAATGCTTAACAAATGATCAGATCTTCAGAGTCTGAAAAACGAAGTAAGCATGGTTAAAAAAGAAAAAGAATAGATAGAATGCAAAGTTTTTTTAACTTTAAACATATATTATTCATCAAAATATTTATAAAATGAAGAAACTAACGATTGCTGCTTTGGTAGGAGGACTTATTTTGTTTATATGGCAATTTTTGTCCTGGGCTCTCCTGAATCTCCATGCTTCGGAATATCAGTATACCGGACATCAGGATGAGATTCTCGAATTTTTATCAGACAAATTAACACAAGGCGATTATTTCCTTCCAACGGTTCCTCCTGGATCTTCCAATGAAGCGGAGCAAGAGCTCATGCGTCAACATGAAGGAAAGCCCTGGGCACAAATCAAATACAGATCATCCATGTCCACTGCAATGGGGATGAATATGGCAAGAAGCTTCATAGCTAATGTTTTGGCTGTATTGGTTTTGTCCTGGTTTCTTTTGAAAATACGGGATAACGACCTTAAAACGACCGTTTTGGTATCTATCGCTGTAGGTGTAATTGGTTACCTCACTATCCATTATTCATCATCCATTTGGTTCGAGAATAATACTGTCGCGCATTTGGCTGATTCATTAGTTCAATGGGCGCTGTGTGGTGCATGGCTGGGATGGTGGCTCAACAGAGCTTGATTCCCATAAATTGGGTAATGCTATTTATAGTGGCTATATCTTGAAAACATTGATCCTGTTTTTAGAAGGTTTTACTTTTTTTAGTTCATGTGATTTATTTAAATATTTAATATATTAGGAGTAAGATATAATTTCTATGATTAAATATTGCGATTATAGAATTTTTATCGTAAATTGCAAGTGGAATAAAGAATTTATACAATTTCGATTTTGCTTCTAACTCTTTTAATAAATGATTTTTAACCAAAAAAATCTTTAGAAATGAATCCACCTGGCTCGTTCAATGCCGGGGAGTACTTCTCGCCCGGCAGCATTAAAAATCAAACTGTTGGATCAAACCTGTCCCGTTTAATCAGATAATGGTGTTGATGACTTTTAGTCTAGAAACACAACAAGACATTGAGAAAATAAAAATATCGGGACTTTCAATTGAATTAAAGCTATTGAGGTTTCGATCCTGTAAAGAATAATAGCCGGCTATTGCCGGCTATTGTTTTTTAAAGATCAATTTACATAAAATCCTTTTATAATCTTTCTATACCTTTGCATCAACATGATAACTGATGCATGCAAACTGAATTTTCCCAAAACGTAAAATTTCCTTTGATCCGATTCCTGGTACTTTCAAAACATCTGGACATTGCAGGTGCATTAGTAGTGTTTTTGACCAGTGTAGCACGTAATTTTCAAGGTACAGTTTTTTATAAAGGACGCGTAGAATTTGGTGTACCCATGGACGAATTGCTGCCAATGATCCAAAACGGAGCATATCCATTAGGGATCATGGCCATAATAGGTGCTGTTTTTTCTATGCTCTCCACCCGGTTGGTCGGCAAACAAAACAATTGGGGAAATGGAATTGGTATTGCAACCACTGTTAACAGTGGCGCCANNCTGGATAGTACATTATTTTTTCACACTGTAGCCATCTCTTTTGGTCTGAGTCTTGGGGCAAATGTTTGCAGCAGTCTTAAATATGAAGAAACCTGGTTGAGTTGGGCAATATACAATGCTGTACAATTGGTAAAAAATCTGATACAAATGAATATTGCCAATGTAGCTAAGTATATATTCTACTTAGTCAATGCAGTGATAACGCTCATTGACTGGAAGTGGAATGGGGACAGAACAGTCTACTCAGCAGCTGTTCAATCATAAAATTTTGAATCCTTCCTTAATTATCTTCTTTTTGGTTTGGATTCTGTTGGGTGTTTTTGGAAGCCAGACCTACAGACTTAAGAATGTTGTCCAGAATTTTTTTAAAAATGCCTTCCCATACCCCTGATGATTCATTTTTGCCCATTTTTCTACAATTTTCTAAGTGAATGAAAATTTGTTACCAAATAGATAGTTTAATTTTATTTGAAATAACATATCTCCCTATTTTTGTACGAAAATAACCTAATTCTATCAATGCCGGAAAATAATTATCATCCGGAATCCTACTGGACTGATGTCGCGAACAGAATTGAAAAAAGACCAGACCGGAATGTTGTGGCAGGAGACGACGAGCCCTATTATCGGTATAAGAGGAATCAGGTACTTAGTATGCTTCGAAAGCTGTATTGGAAAGATCGCAATGTGCTTGAGTTTGGTTGCGGCCCGGGAGGCAATCTTAAAGAAATAGCCCATTTTCAACCGAAAAGCTTAACGGGAGTCGATATATCTCAACAAATGCTGGATATGGCTAAAGTGAACATGGAAGGCATACCGGTAAAATGGCTAAAGACGGACGGTCATACTTTGGAAGTGCAGGACAATGCTTTTGATTTAATTTTCACAGTCACAGTTTTACAGCATAATACGGATGAATTACAATTAGAAATGATTATAAAGGAATTGTGCAGGATCGGAAGTCGTGACATTTACATATATGAAAAAACGGCTTCCAGGGTAAGAGGCGATATACTGTGTTTAGCCAGACCTGTATCCTATTACGCATCTATTTTTGAGAAAAATGGCTTTGCGTTTGTGAGAAGTAAGCCGCTAAAAATTTACGTCAGCTATTTGATTTGTGGAATGATCCGAAAGCTATTCAATCCTTCATCAAGGAAGGAAGGGGAACCACTCAATTCATTTTCAATTTTTTTACAGCGAATTCTTCTCCCATTTACCCAAATCATAGATCCATACATCCCCATATATAATGATCTTGCAGAAATGCATTTTACCAGAAAGGATGTAGTCGTTCCAACTAACAAATCTTAAAATGATATGAAAACACAAAGTCGATCTTTGGATATCCATTGGGTGAGGGATCAGTTTCCTGCATTAAATCATCCATTTATATACATGGATAATGCGGGTGGTTCTCAAATTGCAGGGAAATCCATTCAGTATATTGAAGAATACTTTCACCGTTTTAATGTACAGCTTGGTGCTACCTATCCCGCTTCTGCTAAAGCTGGAAAGCAATTGGAGCTTACCCACACCAGGCTCGGAAAACTGTTAAATGTGGGGGATGACGGAAACATTGTAATCGGACCGTCTACCACAATGCTCTTGCGTATTTTAAGTATTTGCATTAGTAAATTATGGAGACCCGGGGATGAAGTGATTGTTTCGCATGCTGATCATGAAGCCAATATTTCATGCTGGAAAGATTTGCATCCGCTGGGTATACAAATAAAAATATGGCACCCCAACCCGGAAACTTATCAATTGGAAATAGACGATTTAAAAAAATTATTGACAGAACGCACCCGTTTGGTAGCGATGGTTCATGCCTCTAATGTCATTGGAAGTATACATCCGGTATCAGAAATCGCAAAATGTGTGCACGAGGCCGGAGCCCTTCTGTGTGTGGATGGTGTAGCTTATACACCCCACAGGATTCCGGATCTTCAGGCGTTGGATGTAGATTTTTATGTGTTCAGTACATATAAAACTTTTGGACCGCATCAGGCCGTTATGTACGGCAGATCAAAGCTGCTGGATCACATGCCAGGGATCAACCACTTTTTCATCCAATCTACTCCCTATAAGTTCCAACCCGGCAATTTCAATTTTGAACTGACATACAGCATGAACGGGTTTTTGGATTATTATGATGATCTTTATCAACACCATTTTCGTGGTCGCTCTACAGATATTCTTTCCAGAAATCATCAACTCAATCAAATGATATCGGCCTATGAAGAAAAGTTGGCTGCCCCTCTACTTGAATTTCTTCAATCCAGAAGAGATATCCGGATCATAGGTTCAAGTAATTATTCGGGTGATGTTCGTGTACCGACCATTTCATTTGTGCATGAGTCACTTTCAAGTGAGTATATTGTTACAGCAACTGAGCCCTATCACATTGGAATACGCTATGGAGATTTTTATGCCCATCATCTGATCAATGAATTGGGATTACGCAATCAATCCGGCGTGGTGAGAATCAGCATGGTGCACTATAATGCAATGGAAGAAGTACTTTTATTGATTAAAGCGCTGGATGAAATATTGCTATATTCATAAAATGAATAAACTTTAAAGCTTGAAATTGTTACTGTAAATTGAAACAAAGTGAATCACTATATTTTATGAAATTTAGCTTGAAGTTGTTGTCCAGAATTTCATTTTTGATAAGTCTTATCGGATTAGGTGCCATTATCTCAGACTTTGGATTTTCTCACAATGACTTTTCTCAAAATATTTTAGATAGATTTTACTTTTTTGTTCTTGGTATCGGATTAATTTCAACTTGTGCCAGATACTTGAAGGACAAAAATTTATATAAGCGAAGGGCGTTTTTGTTTGATATCTTTTCTGTCAGTTTTACAATATGGTTGTATTATTTGTATCTGTTTGTAGGTATTCCATTTGAGACTGACTTACTTCTTGAAAATCCAGTTTGGATACAAATTGCAGTGCTTTTCACTTTCATTAGAGAATTTTCTGAACTTAAAATAAATTTCAAAAGGACGGTTATAAATCCTGCCCAACTTTTCATATTGAGCTTCCTGGTTATCATCCTTATAGGATCTTTACTACTGGTATTGCCTAATGCAACTTATGAAGGGATTTCATACTTAGATGCACTATTCACTTCAACCAGTGCGGTTTGTGTTACAGGTTTAGTTGTAGTCGAAACAGGTTCCCATTTTACCCTGTTCGGTCATACCCTGATAATGATTTTAATACAAGTAGGCGGATTAGGCATATTAACTTTTGCAAGTTATTTCAGTTATTTTTTTAAAGGAGGTACTACCTATGAAAACCAATTGACGCTAAGTGATTTGATCAGTTCAAAAAAAATGGGAGAAGTATTTTCAATTTTGAAATACATCATCCTCATTACTTTTGGAATCGAGTTATTTTCAGGTGTTTTGATTTATACAACTATTGAATCAAGCACCTTTAATTCACAAACAGAAATGCTTTTTTTCTCGGCATTTCATTCAATTTCTGCTTTTTGTAATGCTGGTTTTTCAACGCTCAACGACAGTTTGTATGAATCCAGTTTTCGATTTAATTATAATTTGCACCTGGTAGTTATTTTTACTTTTGGATTGGGTGGATTAGGATTTCCTATCGTTGTTAATATCCTTAAATTTTTGAAGTACAAAATTATTACTCTTTTTTCTTCGCGAAAGAGGATGAAATATAAGCCCTGGGTGTTGAACTTGAACAGTCGCATAACTTTAATAACTACCCTTTCAATTTCATTAGTGGCGGTGATATCTTTCTATTTTCTTGAATATAATAATACATTAGCCGAACACAGTGGATTTGGTAAAATTGTTTCAGCACTATTTGGAGCAACAACTCCAAGAACTGCAGGATTTAATACTGTAGACACTGCTTCTATTGCATTTCCAACATTGATGATGATTTTTCTTTTAATGTGGATTGGGGCTTCACCTCAATCCACAGGTGGGGGAATTAAAACAAGTACTTTTGCTATTGCAATTTTAAATATTTTGAGTTTAGCTAAAGGTAAATCAAGAATTGAAATTTTTAGACGAGAAATAGCGGATATCTCTGTAAGGAGAGCGTTTGCCATAATATCATTATCCCTTGTTGTAATAGGGTGTTCAATCATATTGATTACCATTTTCGATCCTGAAAAAAAATTAATAGAAATTGCATTTGAATGTTTTTCAGCCTATAGTACCGTAGGTTTGAGTTTAGGAATAACGCCTCATTTAAGTATTGCCAGCAAAATTATTATAATCATAGTAATGTTTGTTGGACGTATTAGTATGCTTTCTTTTATAATCGCTGTGTTTAAAAAAGTAAAGCATAAAAATTATAGATATCCAAATGAAGAAATCACAATCAATTAAAATACCTATAGATGAAATATATCATTATCGGACTAGGGAATTTTGGCGCTTCATTAGCGCAAAAGCTTACCGAACAAGGAAATGAAGTTATTGGTATAGACACCAATATGGTAAAAGTAGATGCATATAAGGAAAAAATTTCACATACTATTTGTATGGATGCAACAGATGAATTTACTGTTTCAGGACTTCCTTTGAAAGAAACTGACATTATACTTGTGGCTATTGGTGAAGACCAGGGAGCAAATATTATGACCACTGCTCTATTGAAAAATTTCGCAGTTAAAAGATTAATAAGTAGAGCTATTAATCCTTTGCACGAAAAAGTTTTGCAAGCTATTGGGGTTGATGAAATCGTACATCCAGAAGAGGAAACAGCCGAAAGGTGGGCAAAAAAGCTCTGTTTAAGCAATGTAGTAGATTCGTTTGAGCTGAATGATGATTTTTCTATCATTGAAGCAATAGCGCCATCCGAGTATATTGGTAAAGCAATCAGAGATGTCGGTTTCAGAAGAAATCATAATTTATTAGCATTAACAGTGATTAAAAAAGTAGAGGAAAAAAGTTTGTTAGGCAAAACACAAACAATTTCAAAGATTATGGGAGTAATATCAGGGGACTACATTATTGAAAAAGAAGATATATTAGTTCTCTATGGCTCAAACAAAGATTTACAAATATTTTTGAAACATAAATTCAGAGAATGAATAAGAGTGAAACAACAATGATTATTATATTATTCATCGTAAACATTCAAATTATCAAATAATAATGAGATAAAAAACTGTAATGTACAATGTATAAACAATGAAAACCATTTTGCAAGTATTTTGGGCTATAAGGGAGAAATAAAATATTGAAAGTTTATCTGTTATATCGATTTAGGTATGATATGAATTTCTGTACCTTTTTCCCAGGAATGAATAAGGCAATTGTAATATATTTTATTATGATTCAAAAAAATCAATCTGATTACTAAATTCAGGGTCAATGGATGTGAAAATGAAATTGTCAAGAGGAAAGGAAGCGCTGGATTACCTGGCGACTAATGAAAAAGGTTTCTCCATTCCTATCAATGCTGATGGGAAAGGAGTTTCACCCATGCAGTCATTACTGGTTGCTTTTGCCTCATGCAGCGCGGTGGATGTAGAACTTTTACTGTCAAAAATGCGCCAGAGTCTTGATCATCTGGAAGTACATATAACCGGAAACAGAGTAGAAAATGCAACACCACGACCCTATGTATCCATCCACCTTGAATTTGTCCTACACGGTCAGATCAAAGAAAAATCTGCGCAAAAAGCCGTTTCTATGGCTGTAGAGAAATATTGTTCCGTAGGCCAAAGCCTGGATCCATCTATCAAGGTTACCCATTCTTTTATTATTAAATCCGGACAAATTCCTGAATAATGAAGAAGAATTTGCATTTCGAAACGAGGGCGATACGCATTCAAACAGAAAGAAGCCGGCAAAAAGAGCACAGCACCCCCATTTATGCCACTTCAAGTTTCGTGTTTGATAATGCAGAAGATATGCGGGCCAGTTTCAGTGAAGAAAAGTCTGGAAATATATATTCCCGGTTTACCAATCCTACCGTACAGGAGCTTGAAGGAAAAATCGCCTCCTTGGAAGGGGGAGAAGAAGGCCTGGCTACCGCTACCGGTATGGCTGCCATCTTTACCTGCTTTGCTTCCTTTTTATCTCATGGGGATCATGTTCTTATTTCATCTGCTGTCTTCGGATCGACCCTGAAAATTGCAGAGGATTTTTTAAAAAAATGGGGCATTGACTTTGACTATCTGCTTCCATCAGAAATAGATATATGGGACTCCAAAATAAAACCGACCACAAAAATGGTTTATCTGGAAACCCCTGCCAATCCCACACTTGAAATCATTGATCTGGAACAGGTGGCTTCGATTTTCGGGTCAAAGGGCATTCTCATTGTGGTTGATAATTGCTTTGCCACGCCCTATTTGCAAAGACCTATTGAATGGGGGGCAGATATCGTCATTCATTCTGCTACTAAATATATAGACGGGCAGGGCAGGGTTTTAGGAGGCCTGATTGTATGCAACAAGGAATTAAAAAACCAGATGATGCCATTTTTGCGAAATGCCGGACCCTCTATGTCTCCATTTAATGCATGGGTATTAAGTAAAAGTCTTGAAACACTGGCCATCAGAATGGACAGACATTGTAAGAACGCACTTGAATTATCGCAATTTCTGGAAAAGCATCCAAAGATTGAACAGGTATTGTATCCATTCCTGCCATCATTTCCTGGATTTACCACAGCAAAAAAACTGATGAGCCAGGGTGGGGGAATGCTCGCTTTTCGTTTGGGTGGGGGATTGAAAGCAGGGATTTCATTTATTGACCGGTTACGGTGGCTTTCTATATCGGCTAATTTGGGAGATTCCCGTACCATTGTTACCCATCCCGCTACCTCTACTCATTCAAAATTAAACAGCAGGCAAAAAGAGGAGGCAGGTATTACCGATGGCCTGATCCGCATAAGCGCAGGCCTTGAACATATCGACGACCTGAAGGATGAAATTAGTCATGCATTGAAAGATAAATAATGTAGGTTTGTCTATAAAGATGGTCTAAAAGACAGACAATCTTATATTTACCAAACGCTTGGATCAAATTTTATGTTTATGTGTCAAATGAACAGATGTTGGAAGGTATCATAAGATTGCAAACTGTCATTTCTGATAAGGCAGGCACCATTATTCAAAACGAAAAAGTCCAATACTTCCTTTTTTGGTCTGTCCTATATCTGATATTGGTTTCATTAGATAGTAAGGAATTGGGCATGCTCTTTACTTTGGGCACCAGTTTTGTAACGGTAGGCTTTTTTATAGTAATGGTTTATATCAATGCTGCCTATCTCTTTCCTCAATATGTAAAAAATAAGAGCCTGTTTTGGCATGTGGTGTCATTGATCGTTTCGGCTATTATTTTAACCCCCATCAAATCGTTTATTTTTTACTTTATATATTTTGAGCATCCGGAAAAAAGAGATTTTATATTGAGTAATCAATATTTCTTTTTTCTGTCATTTTTCTTCATGGGAGCGGGTTCCACCATTTTCTACATCATGCGTGAATGGTTGAAAAGTCAGCACGAGCGAAGTGAGCTACAGAATAAGACACTCCAAAGTGAACTTAATTTCCTGAAATCACAGATCAATCCCCATTTTCTCTTTAATACACTCAATAATTTGTACGCGCTCACCCTCAAAAAGTCTGACCTGGCACCAGAGATTGTCCTTAAATTGTCGGAAATGATGCGATACATGTTGTATGAATGTAATGAGTCGCAAGTGTATCTGAGGAAAGAGATCAATTGTATGAAGAACTACCTTGAATTGGAGAAGCTTCGTCAGGGTAAAAAATTTGAAATCATTTTTGAACTGGAAGGAGAAGTACAGAATCAAAAGATCGCTCCTTTGCTTTTTATACCTTTTTTGGAAAACAGTTTTAAACATGGCCTCAGCAACCAACTGGGTGATGGTTATGTACACATCAAAATGTTGGTTCAACAGGATGTGGTTGAAACTTACATTGAAAACAGCAAACCCCCAACAATGCCATCGAAAACCGGTCCGAAAAGTGGAGGTATTGGCTTAGTTAATGTGAAAAGAAGATTGGATTTGCTTTACCCGAATGCCCATGAACTGGAAATAAATAATCATCCCAATACATACTCGGTTTATCTGAAAATTATGCTTCAATAACTTAAAAATTTATATAAAATGATAAAAGCTCTTATCGTAGATGATGAACCTTTAGCCCAGGAAGTTTTAGAGACCTATATCGGGAAAATGCCCGGTATGGAATTAGTGGGCAAGTGCGAAAATGCCATCATGGCCAATGAGGCATTAAAAAAGAATGCGGTGGATCTGATGTTTTTGGACATTCAGATGCCCCAAATTACAGGTATTGATTTTTTAAAATCTTTGCCCAATCCTCNNTCTTTTGAACGATTTATGAAAGCCGTTAATAAAGCATCAGAGATTATTCAGGCCAGAAATCCTGAAAATTCAACCCCTGTTCAGGAAACGGACAATAAGGAGTTCTTCTTTGTGAAAGCTGACAAGAAGTTGGTAAAATGCAACTTTAAAGATATTCTATATATTGAAGGTTTAAAGGATTATGTGATTATACGTTTAGACAATTCAAGAATAATTACTTTACAAACTATGAAATCCTTAGAGGATCGGCTGCCTTCCCAGGATTTTATGCGTGTACATCGATCTTACATTGTCAATTTGACAAAAATCAATGCCTTAGTAGGTAATATGATTGAAATCACTGAAAAAGGAGCAATCAAACAAATTCCTATTGGTAAAAATTACCGCGACTTGCTTCTGGATATCATTAATGAAAATAAGCTTTGATTGGAGGAACTGCTTCGCATAGTTTTCAAAACGAAACCATTCAGATGGACCTCGGTTAGCGGAGGAGACATTTGTCAGGCGGCTTTGGTAGAAACAATAGAGCAGAAATTTTTTGCCAAATATCATCAGGGGGTTTTTGCATTGGATATGTTGGAAAAGGAGCGTGTTGGCCTGGAAGCATTACTTCAAGCTTGTCCGGATTCTACCCCGACTGTAATAGGGTTATTCAATTCAGAAAACCTGGGTGCTCTCCTTTTGATGGATTATCTGGAACCCATTCCTCCAAACCATGATCATTTTCTGAATCTGGCTGAAAGGTTAGCATGTGTTCACCGAAAAAGTGCCAATCAATTTGGATTTCAAGATGTAAATTATATCGGTTCATTGCCTCAATCCAATGCGTGGCATAACCGATTTGTTGATTTTTTCATTGGTGAGAGACTTTACCCTCAAATCCAACAGGCTTGCGAGCAAGGGAGGTTGTCTGAGGAATATATTCACTTAGTTGAGATGAATGGGTCTGTACTGAATTCTTTAATTCCTGTAGAAGTACCTTCTATGGTTCATGGGGATTTGTGGAATGGCAATGTGATTTATTCAAAACATGGAAAAGCGTATTTTATAGACCCTTCTGTGCACTTTAGTCATCGCGAAGTGGATATTGCCATGATGAAACTTTTTGGAGGCTTTCATCCCAGAGTAATTGAATATTATGATGATCAATATCCTTTAAGTGCAGGTTGGCAGGAGCGTTTGGAAATTTATCAATTGTATTATCTCCTGGTTCACCTCAATTTGTTTGGTAACTCTTATGCACAACCAGTGCAAAGAATTTTGAATAGATATTTTCGTTGACAAATATCAAATACATTTAAGGATAGGATGACTAAAAAACATTTTTTTATTCCTGCATCTTTAATTGACGTCAATAATTGACAAGAAAGTAGAGAATAATTAAAGTAATATTTCAATGATTTCTTTTTC
>JRYF01001739.1_pt1 | contig 24206 bp, 16 predicted proteins | sample 235331 | NCBI WGS metagenome assembly JRYF01 (sample SAMN03074217, study PRJNA261475) | activated sludge metagenome | biome: Wastewater Treatment Plant; feature: Wastewater; material: Activated sludge; isolation source: activated biomass of a wastewater treatment plant treating hydrocarbon... ...
GAGGGCAGCCATCCGGCGAATTGTACTTTTCATACAGCAACAGGATGCTCTTCGCCAATCCGGGGGCGAACTCCCCTCTCTGCAAGGCCATCGCCTGTAAATCCACGAGCGTAGCGACGTCCAATGAGTCGAGGTCCTTGCCTGCCACCATGCGGAAGAGGGAGTCTGTGTTGGCCAAGTCCGATTCCTGCTGCGCGGAAAGTGCAAACTTGAACGGAATGTCTTCCAGGATGGAAAATGCGGTTTCGTCTTCGCCGCTGTAAAGGTAGTCGGCTGCCAGCATGACCTCTGCACCGTAGTGGTCCAGGTGGGCGGCCCAGGCCCGCAGGGAGTCAATGGAAAACCCGGTCGTATCTTGGGCAATGGAAACGAAGACCTGGTAGGCGGCCGTGTCCATCGTGAACCGGTACTGCCCGGCCGCTTCGGCTTTTTGGGACGCAAGCCCCATGTTTTCTGCACTCAGGGCAGCCATATACCCTGCCTTTGCGTCCAGGTATTGCAACCTGCTGCCGTAATAAGTCAATTTGGTGTCCGGTACCCGCACGGTATCGTACTCATAACAGGGAGGGTCGCAATACACCAACGGGCATGAGTTTTCAGGGCCGTCAATTTTTATGATATTGCTGTAAACTAAAGGCTCCTCATTTGTTGCGCTCGGCAGATAGTAATAATCCACACTATCTACTCCCTCGTTCAGGAAGTGGCTTTCGCCGATTGAAACGGTGAACTTGTTGCCGGCAGCTTTATAGTTAATATCAGGAAAAAAACCCTCCTCCAGCCCTTGCTTGCTCCTGACATTGTCAATACCGGATTCGGTGTCGCACACGAGGAAATCGTAGTCGAGGTTGCCAGTGTTGGTGTTGCAGTCAAAATAAAGGCCACGGGGGATGAGGGTAGAGGTTTCGCCGTTTTGCCCGCCGGCCTCGTTTGCGGTGTGGATGCCCTCGAAGGTGTTGCGGCGGATGTACTTGTTGATGGTGCCCGTTTCAAGGTTGGTGGTGCCGACGGTCGTGATGGTCGTGTCGTTGTCCTGCACAAGCTTGAACTGGTTTTCCTCGATGGCATACCCCCCGCACGTGCCGTTGATTGCAATTCCAATTTGTGCGTCCGAAAGGCCGGGATGCGGGAGTTTCCCCATGTTGAAAGTGTTGTGGATGATGGTGCCCCCTGTGACAAGGCGATTGAAAATGGCGACGTAACAATCATCGAACTCGGCCTTCCTAACCGTATAGTGTTGCGTGGTCATCGAGAGCAAGGCCCCGGCATAAACACCGTACCCCAAGCGGGTGAATTTGTTCTTGACACTGTTGGTGCAATCAAAGTTGTTGCATTTGGGCGTCAACAAAAAACTGGCGTTCAGTGCGAGCACCCCGTATCCGTAGTTACTGAAATGATAAGGGTTGGCCAGGGTGCGGGCGTGGGTGAACGTGTTGCCAAAGATGCGTATGTTTCTTACCCTTGTCATCCTGACGAAGGCAAAAAACTCTTGTGCGTGGGGATAGTCGTCGTCCACTGAGAAAGTGCAGTTTTCTATCACCCCGGCATAGTTCAGGACCTGGCCGTTCTGTAACCATTGGTACGGGGCAATGTCCAAGGAAATGCGGTTGTTTTTGAAGGTAGTGCTGTCGAAATGAAAAATCCCTCCTGTACCTGAAGTTCTTTGGGGCCCCTGGGTGAGTACGGCGATTTCGGCATTTTCAATGACAGAACCCGGTTTTCCAATCAATTTTCCCTGGTGCAACACCCCGTCCACGGGAAACTGAGGCTTTGTGAGCTTGCCGTGCACCTCTACACCTTTCCATGTTTTTCCACAGGTTGACGAAGAAAGGGTGCCTTGTAAATGCAGGGTGGCGCCAGGTTCTATTATTAATTTCCCGAAGGGCTGAAACCTGATTTTCACGCCCGGCCCGATTGTTAGCGAATGGCCGGATTCAACAATAAGCATATCGGAAATAAACTTCTCTCCACCAGGTAGATTTGATGTTGTCCATGTTGTATCTTCAGTTATTTTTTCTGCTTTTATGAGGCGCTGAAAGAGGCATGAATCTGTCTTGATAATGTTTCTCATTCTTTTTCCCTGACCGGGAGTGAAATATTGCACACAATTAGGATGTGCAAAAGACATGATGTTGTGCACGTCAGGATGGTAGGAGGTTGTGTCGCAATGGTCGGGCGGGGTAGCTGTTCCGGTCCATTGGCAGGTTTCGGGGTTCACCTGGCCATAAATAACCGGGTCAGCGGGCGTGTCGCACACACAGTCCCCGGTGTACTCACAGTTCGAGTTGTCGATCCGGCAATATTGGTGCAGGGGGTGTCATTTGTCTGGCTGGTGTGCAAAAGTCCGAGGCAATGGCCCATTTCATGAGCGATAACGTAGGAAGGAACTACCGGCACATGAGGCGTTTCAGGCCAATTCCCGCTTAAATATAAAGCAGTTCCGGGGATATTGTTCGCACAGCTTTGACCCGTAGCTCCATTAGGGTCGTCAGGAAACAAGTAAATGTCAATTCCATCATCATGAGGATTTTCCGAGTACACATTCGTACTGCCAAAAGGTAATGTGTTGTATAAGCTGGTTTTTTTGATTGTATCTATGTAACAATCCCAAACAAAGTAAATAGAGTGGGGGGAGAAAGCTGTTTCCATATATTCCAATGCTTCATAAACCCTTTCTGCTGTCTGACCGCCCGTGCCATCGTTCTTTGCTATGGTATGAACATATATCCTAATAAAAAAGGGCCCGGTTCGTCCATGGTGTGGTACAGGGAGTCGCAGCATTTTGGGGTGCAATTATTCGCTCCGCCACAAAGTTGTGCTTCAATGGAAGAAATAGGGCAGAAAGCAAACACGAGACAGGAAAAGGCTCCTATTATCGTGCGATTCCAATTTTTGAAGCCTGCGCTCTTTAATGCTGAAAAAACGAAGAATTGCAAATTTTTAATGGCAACAAGAATGAATGACGAAAATTATTGCTCACAAAGGTACTGTTTCTGAAACAATTCACTGCAAAAAATACTAAAAAGCGCTTATCTATTGAACACCTGTTTGACCTGCTCATACAGGCCATTGCCCAGCCAACTTCCGAAAAGCGGGAAAGCGAACTTGGGGTCGAGCAGGTGTGCGGGGTCGTAGCGGAGCGCCAAGCCGTAGCAACGGCGGGCATCGGCGCTCATGCCTTCTCCGAAGTAGCTGTTGCCGAAACGGCGGTAGTGGTTGCCATATATTTTGCGGGCCTCTTGTTTGCTCACGTCCCTGGCAGCTCCATTTCCGAGAAATTCATCGAGGACGGTGCGCATGGCCCGCTCCCCGGTGCGGTCGCGTACAAAAGATTGGTGCATGCCGCCGCCGTGAACCCGGTACATGGCCACTGGCCGGGGCACATAACAGAAGTTGGCTTGTTGGGCCATTTTCAACGTGAGCAGCCAGTCGGCAAGGCCTGTTTTCAGGGTTTCGGGATAAGGCAGTACGGCCTCCCACAGCGACCGGCGTGCCAGCATGGTGGGCGCACAGATGTAGTGCCGGTGCAGCAGCGGGACAAATTCGTTGCCCTGTTGCGGCAGGGCGGGGCGTTCGATGCTGGCCCCTTCGTCCACCTTGTCGTCCTGGTCAATGGTGTGGATGTCGCCATAGACGAGGCCCACTTCGGGCCGTTCGTCCAGCACGGCAGCCGTTTCTGAAAGGAACCAGGGATACCACACATCGTCGCCGTCGAGGCGGGCGATGTACTCGCCCCGGGCATACTGGAAAGCGATATTGGCGGATTGGCAGGCCCCCCGGTTGGTTTCGTTGCGGATGTAGCGGAGCCGGGGGTCGCTGAAGGTTGCCATGACCTCCGCCGTCCGGTCTTTGGAGCAATCGTCCACGACAATCACCTCAAACGCATGGCGGCAGTCCTGCGCCAACAGGCTCTCCACGGCCCTGCCGATGTATTTTTCAAAATTATAGCTCGTAACGAGCAGGCTGATTTTAGGATGCAAAGTTTGTCGGAATGGATGGTTGAGAGGGTTGAGAGGGCACCTCAGCCATCTTCTTTTGTAACTATTCAGCAAGGTTTGTTTTTTGTGAAAAATTGAAAATTTTTCACAAAAAACAAACTGTNNTTCTTCCTCTCTCTATGCTGAATAGTTACTTTCTTTTTTAAAAATTCTGCGCCCGGTGCAGCACCCGCACGATGAGGTCAATGGTGGAGTCGGTGAGGTCGTGGTAAATCGGGAGGCAGAGGATGCGGCGGCTTGCGTCCTCGGCCACCGGGCAGGGGTTGTGCTCCACATAATCGAGGCCGTTGAGGGCCGGGTAAAAGTAGCGGCGCGGATAGATATAGTGCTGGTGGAGGGCCTCCTGTGCTTTGAGCAGGGTTTCTTCCGACTCAAAAAGGATAGGACAGTAGGCGTGGTTCCACTCGATGTATTTTTCGTCGGGCGGAGCGGGCATGGTCACGCGCAGGGTGTCCTCCATGCGCTGTTGGTAGCGCTGGTATTGATGTTTGCGCGCCGCTATGATATCGTCAATGAACTGGAGGTTGGCCAGGCCCATGGCGGCGTGGTACTCCGAGTTTTTGCCGTTGATGCCGATGCCTGCGAACTTGAAAGGCCCGTCGTGGCCGAAGTTGCGCATTTTGGCCATGGTGGCGATGGTTTCCGGCGAATTGGAGACCACCGCACCGCCTTCCACCGTGTGGAAGAGTTTGGTGGCGTGAAAACTGGTGGTGGAAACGTCGCCGTACTCGAAGAGCGATTTGCCCCGATACCAGGTGCCGAAGGCGTGGGCAGCATCGTAAATGACCTTCAGGTTGTGGGTTTTGGCGATTTGTTCGATGCGCTCCACCTGGCAGGGAATGCCAAAGACGTGGGTGGCCAGTATGGCCGAGGTCTTTTTGGTGATGGCCGCCTCGATTTTATCGGGGTCAATGTTGAGGGTCTTGGGGTCAATGTCAACAAAGACCGGTTTGCAGTTTTCCCACACCAGGCTGCTCGTGGTGGCCACATAAGAGAAGGGCGTGGTGATGACTTCGCCTTTGAGGCCAAGTGCCTTGATGGCTATCTGAATGGCGATGGTGCCGTTGTTGACGTAGAGCAGGTGGTTGAGGCGCAGGTAATCCTTCAGGCGCAACTCCAGTTCGTTGACCAACGGCCCGTTGTTGGTCAGCCAGCAGCGGCTCCAGATTTCGTCAAGGTACTTGTTATAGACCTCTTTCGGAGGCAGGAAGGGTTTGGTTACGTTTATCATTTTAGGTGCGGAGGGTTAGGGGATTGTTGAGATTGTTGGATTGTTGAGTCCACTCCGAAAACGCATATTTTTTAAAAAACACATAGGCACATAGAAAACATAGTTTTACAAAAAAACTGATAATCAATTTTTTATGAAACAGGCTATGTGGACTATGTGCCTATGTGTTGCAAAAAATGCATTTTCGGAGTGGGCTCAGCAATGAAACAATCCAGCAATCCAACAATCAAAAAGTATTTTCCAGCACGGGGTGCTCGACATAGTTCCAGCGGAGGGAAGTCCGCAGGATGCCGGGATGGTCCATGCGGAAGGATTTGTCGGAGGTATCGGTTTTGGTATCGTCGAGGACGAATTTGAGCACGTCAATCTTTTCGTCAAAGATGTTGCCCACGTCCACCAGCGAGACGGTGACGGTGAAGACGCCGGCCTTCAGGAAATCGGGAAGGGCAATGCGGGCGCAGTATTCACCGGCGGTTCGCATGGCGGGCAGCACCTCCTCGTCTATGTCGTAGGAATGGAAAAGGGCCTCCCCGTTGCGGGAAATGGTGAACCGTGACCACAGGTTGCGGCGGTCTTCCCGCACGGTGTATTTGATGCAAAGGAAAACCTGGTCTTCGTAATAGAAGGTGTCCCTGCTGGCTCCGGTTTCATTTTCCACCCAGACTTCGGTGAGTTGGGCAAAACTGTCTTTTTCGGGAAAAACGACGCGGTTGCTGCCATTTTCGCCGGGCGAGTCGCTGCTGTTGAGGTAACGGTCAACGGTTTCGTTGGCGGAGCCTGCAAAAGTCAACATGCCGTTTTGCAGGAGGATGCCTATGTCGCAGAGATTCCGCACGGAACCCATATTGTGGCTGACAAAGAGGATCGTCCTGCCGGATTTGCTCACCTCGCCCATTTTCCCGATGCACTTTTTTTGAAAATCGGCATCCCCGACGGCGAGCACCTCGTCCACGATGAGGATTTCGGGTTCGAGGTGAGCGGCCACGGAAAAGCCGAGGCGCACCATCATGCCGGAGGAGAAGCGTTTGGTCGGTGTGTCGAGGTAGCGGGTGACCCCTGCAAATTCGGCGATTTCATCGAGTTTGGCCTTGACTTCCCGTTTCGACATGCCGAGGATGGTGCCGTTGAGGAAGACGTTTTCCCGGCCCGTCAGTTCAGGGTGAAAGCCCGTGCCCACTTCGAGCAGAGAGGCGACGTTGCCTTTCAGCTTGATGGAGCCGGTGGTCGGGGAGGTCACTTTTGACAGAAGTTTCAACAACGTGGACTTGCCAGCACCGTTTTTGCCGACCACGCCTAGCACTTGTCCCTTCCTGACCTCGAAGTTGATGTCGCGCAAGGCCCACACATACTGCGAGCCATTCTTTGAATTCCGGTCGTTGATGTCGCCGATAAGGAGGTAGGGATCGTTCTTGCCCCTTACCTTGTACCACCAGCGGTTCAGGTCTTCGTACAGGGTGCCGGAGCCAACTTCTCCAAGCCGGTACTGCTTGGCGAGGTTTTCAACTTTGATGACTATATCGCTCAAGGTTCTTGCGTTTTATGAATTGAAACAAGGTGGGGCTGAAAGGATTTCATGAACAAGCACTGCCCCCGCAACCCATCACACCGTGTCCATGAAGGTTTTCTCCGTCCGGTTGAACACGACGATGCCCACCAAAAGGAGGACGACCGTGAACACGGCACTGTAAGCCAGATAGGCCCAGGNNGGAAGTCAGGGGGTTCAGGACACTGAACAACCGGTACTGCTCCGGCACTTCAGAAAGCGGGTAGATGACCGGTGTGGCGTACATGAACAACTGTACCCCGAACTGAACGAGGAACATCAAATCCCGGTACTTTGTGGTCATGGCCGTGATGAGCAGGCCTGCACCCAGCCCCAGCCCTGCCAACAGGAGTACCAACAGCGGGAACAGCAACACGTAGCAATTGGGCGCAATGTCGGCACCGGTAAAAAGGAAATACAGGTAAATGCCGACAAAAAGGATGAACTGGATGGCGTATTTCACCAAGTTGAAAAGCACGATGGAAACGGGCATGACCAGCCTCGTGAAATAGACCTTGCCAAAAATCTGCTGGTTGTCGCGAAAGGTGGTGGAGGTCTTGGTCAGACATTCCGAGAAGTAGTTCCAGTTGGTGATACCTGCCAGGTAAAAGAGCATGGGCGGGATGCTGTCGGTAGGGATGCCCGCCATGTTGCCGAAAATGATCGTGAAAATGATCGTTGTCAGGAGCGGCTGGATGAAAAACCAGAGTGGCCCCAGCACGGTCTGTTTATAGACTTGCGCAAAATCCCTTTTCACAAAGAGAAGGGTCAAGTCACGGTAGCGCCATACCTCCCGGAGGTTCAGTTCGAATATTGGCCTGCGCGGCGTGATGACGGTGTCCCAGTGTTCCGGGGCCTGTGCCAGTTCAAGGGTTTGCGTATTTGACGACATGATTTTTCAGAAAAAGATCAGTAATAATAGCCGTACCGTTTCGGCATCTTCACACAATTAAGTACCACTGACGGATTGGCCAGTTTTTGTTCTTTGCCAATTTCGTTCACAAAGTCCATGTCCTCTTTTTTCGTTTTGCCCGCCCGGATGACGAAGATGGACACGGTGGAAAGGCGTTTCAGCAGGAACGCATCAGCGACCAGCCCGGTCGGCGGCGTATCGAATACAATATAATCGAAGCGTGTTTTGAGTTCTTCCACAAACTCATCCATCCTGTCGCTGAGGATCAGTTCGGCGGGGTTGGGCGGGGTTGGGCCACAGCTGATGAGGAAGAGATTGTCGTAGCTTTCGATGGGCTGGATGAGTTCGTCGAGTTCCTTCTCCCTGACCAAATAATTGGTGATACCCGTAACAGGAGGTTTGTTGAGCAGGAACTGCGTGAGTTTGGGCTTGCGGAGGTCCAGTTCCACGAGCACGGTTTTTTTATTGGTCAAAGCCAATACGGCTCCGAGGTTGGCACAGACAAAGGTTTTCCCGTCGCCGCTCATGTTGGAAGTCACCACGACCACCTTCTCCTTTTTGCCGGCAGTGAGGAAGTCGAGGTTGGTGCGGATGAGGCGGAACATTTCGGCAATGACCGAACGGCTGTTGGCAGAAATGAGTTTGCTGCGCTCGCTCTTGGCATAAGCCACTTCACCGAGGAAAGGCAAATTGATCATCGCTTTCACCTCGGCGCGGGATGTGATTTTGTCGTTCATTTTGTCCATCAAAAAGATGGTACTGGTGGGAATGGCCAAGCCCAGCACGAATGCGAGCATATACGTCTGGTTTTTGTTGGGCGAAATGGGGCCACCCCCGGCGATAGGCTCATCGAGGATGCGGGTGCGCTCCACGGTAGTGGCCAGCCCGATGGCGGTTTCTTCCCGCTTTTGGAGCATGTAAAGCACCATTTCGTCTTTCACGCCTGCCTTGCGTTTTATTTCGTTGAGTTTTTGGTCCACGAAAGGCAAGCGGCTGACCTTCTGTTCGATGGGGGCTGCCTGTGTAATAATGTCGGATTCTTTTTTGCTGAGGTCGCGCAGGGCAAGATCAATCCCCCGGAGGATGGTTTTGCGCAAGTTGTCGAGCGACTCCTCGGCCTGCTTTGCGCCGGGGTGTTCGGGCGTAGCGGTACGGAGTATGTTTTCCCTCGCCGTGATGACTTTGTTGTAGTCGGTGATGAGGGAAGCAAAAGAAATACCGCCCAAATCGCCGAAACTGGGGATGAACTGGTACCGGTTGTTGAAATTGGTGAGGAAATCCTGCAGGCTCAACAAGGTGCTACGTGTATTGCTGATCTGTACCCTGCCTTCTTCGGCGGCTTTGAGCTTGTCGAGGTAGCGCTCGGCGCTGGAGCCGATATCGGTCGTTACTTCGGTCACGGTTTTGATGGAGGCTTGGCTGCTTTCCACCTGGAACAGTTCGGAACTGAGGGCATTGAGTCTTTCTTCGATGAAACGGAGCGAATGTTCGGCAATGCGGTTTTTCTCCTCTTGGGCTACCGTGTTATAGACTTCCACGAGGGCATGGATAATGTCCATCACCTTGTGGGGTACGTGGTCGCTCATGCTGACCGTGAGCACGTTGGATTGGGCTTGTTTCTGAAATTGCAGCTTGCTGGAATACCAACTGGCCACAGCTATCCTGTGGGTAAAATTGACAAGGACATCGTTTTCGATGGGGTTGTTGTTAGGCTCAAGGCCGAGGGTGAAAGTGATACCCTCATGGACAAACGGCACGCCGTAACCCAACGTGATGCCGTCATCGTCGTCATCACTTTTAAATAAAGTAAAACTGCTGTCGTTGAGGTGCCTGACGCGGAGTGTTTTGCCATAAGCGGAGCGTTTATCACTCACGGAAGCCACTTTTATGGGTGTATCCTTGTACAGTTCCCGGTTCCTGAAACGCTCTTTGGCGAAATAGAGGATATCGAGGTTGAGGGAGTCCACGACCTTTTCCATGAGGTTCCTGGATTTCAATATCTGAATCTGCCTGTCCAGACCGCCTCGATTTTTGAAAGGAAGCCCCTGAATAATGGCTTCTTCGGGAAGTTGCCCACCATTGTTCTTCTCTTCTTCAACGATGATACTGCCCGAAACCATCCATACAGGTGACTGTTTTTGCAGGTTGTACCAAGCGCCTGCGAGGGTCAATGCAATACATGGTACGTACCAATACCACTTGCTCAGGGCCTTTTTCAATAAGTTCGTGTTCGGTTGCTCATACTTGCTCATGCCAGCAGTTTTAGGATTTTATCAATCGGGGGTTTTTCATGTATGTTTTGGCCGAATCCGTTTTAGGACGAACGAAAAGAACCCTTCCCTTGGGTTGGATACAAACAACCACGGCAGGTTGTTATTTCTTGTTTCTCATTCAGGGCCATTGGGGGGCATTTTATTGAAAATCAGCTATCAATTACAAATGCGGGTATCTATAAAAAAATCTCACACATTTTACCTCGACAACGCCACGAGCAAAGTCGCCAATGAAATGACAATACTCGCAATGGCGGAAACCCGCACGAAGGGGTCTTGTATCACTTGAGCCTTTTGTTTCAGGGGTTTTACGTAAACGATGTCATTTTGTGCCAAATAAAAATAGTGCGATTCAAAAGCACGGGCGGAGGATAAATCCACCTTGCCAAATTCCCTTACCTTGTCGTATTCCCGAATCACCATGATGTTCTCACGGTCTGCAAAATCGGTCAGATCGCCCGCAAGGGTGAGGGCTTCCAGCACGGTGAAATGCTCGTCGGGAAAAGTATAGAGGCCAGGCCGTCGCACCTCTCCCATTACGCTGACGTGCAAATTCAGGAAACGCACTTCCACCACCGGGTCGCGCAGGTACTTCAACAGATTGGAGCGGATGTGGCTTTTGGCTTCATCCCTTGTCATGCCCTTTACCTTTATCTTGCCCAACACGGGAAACTCGATGAATCCGTCTGCATCCACCAGGTAACCTTGTCCGATGAACGACCCATCACCTGCCGAAGCCTGTATCGGATTGTTGAAAAGCTTGGCAGTCGCCGAATCGAAGGTGGAAACCGTAACGGAAAGGATGTCGTCCGTCTGTATCAGAATTTTTTTCACATCCGGTATGTACTGTGCCTTGAGCAGGTCAGCGGGCGTTTCCTCATGGAAATTGACAAGTTTTGCATAAGGAACACAACCCTGCACCAACACGGCCAGAAGAAGCACTTGCCACCACGATCCCAGCATTTTCTTGTAACGGTCTTTCATGTCAGCTTTTTTGGTGTAAAAAAAAGCGTTGCTTGGCAGTACATTGCACTGCGGGCCAGCAGTGCAGTGCGTTGTTTCAACGCTATTGTCCACTTGTTTTGAGCGTTTCGGTCTTACGGGATTTGATCATCCTTTCCGACAACAAAATTCCCAAATAGGGGAAACAAGCGGCCAAGATCAGGGCAATCATCGAGAGGAAAAAATCTTGGGGCAATAAAATTAAGGAAAAAATAATTACACCGACATTCCATCCATACAAAACGAGGCAAGTCCGCCTGTGACTGATGCCTGTTTTGGTCAAAAGGTGGTGAATGTGCGTGTGATCGCCCCTAAAAGGAGAACCACCCCGCAACAGCCTCCCCATCACCACTTTCACCATGTCGGCCAGCGGTATCAGCAAGATAGCTCCGGCGAAATAGGCTGGCACATGTCCTTCCAGTTTCTGCTGCATCTCCGGACGAAGCATGGCAATGGCAAGGTAGGCGAAAATCATCCCGACGAAGGTTGAACCGTTGTCGCCCATGAAAATCCTGGCCTTTCCGAAGTTGAAATACAAAAAACCCAGCACACTGCCGGCCAGTGCCAGCGAGAGCAGCACCTCCTGAAAGGCACCCGCTCGATGAAACACCCACGCAAAACCCAATGAACTGGTTAAAGCAAGGCCTCCTGCCAGTCCGTTTATGCCGTCAATGAAATTGTAGGCGTTCACCACGGCCCCCATCAGTAAAATGGTCAAAAGGTAGCTTGCCCAGAGGGGAAGTTCAGATGCCATGCCGGGCAAGTGCGTGATCTGCAAACCCATTCCGAAAAGCAGCGATGCAACACCTATCTGGACACCCAGCCGGTGGAAAGCGTGTATGCCCACGAGGTCGTCTTTCACGCCCACAAGGAACAACAGGAAGGCACTGGCAAAGAGTGGGTAAATGATCGTTTCAATGGCTTCTCCCCCCAGCAGGAAAAACGCAATCCAGAACGAAGCAAAAATGGCAATGCCTCCGAGAGAGCTTACCTGCTCCGAATGGCGTTTGATGTGGTTGTTCCCGTCAAAGAGTTGCCGCTTGCGGGCAAGATCAATGATGGACACGACGAAAAAGGACGAAATGGCAAGCGCTGCCAGAAAGATGGCGGGTTGGGTGAAATGTCTCATTGATTTGAACGGGCAGTTGGTGGGCCATTAAGAGGCTGTGATAAAGCCTCTAAAAAGTGTTGTTCAGGAACCGGTTTTCGCGGATGAGTTTCATGGTTTTTTCTTCCACTCCCGACAGGCGTTTCAGTGCTTCCAGGTGACGGACGTGGTGCATGTCGGTACCCAACAGGTCGGTCATCCCCTTTTTCAGCAGCTTCAAGCTGAGCGCTTTCACTTCTCTGCCGTAGTGCCCTGTCAGGGAAAGGATATTGGACTGGAAAAGGCAGCCAAAATCTTTCAGCTTGTCGAAGGCATCGGTATTTGCAAAATAGATATAGCGCTCAGGATGGGCCAATATGGGCTGATAACCTTTGATGCGCATTTGAAAAACCGTGTCGTAGAGGTTCGGCGGCGGGGAAAAAGTGGAAATTTCTATCAGGACGTGCTTGCCGGAAAAAGTGAGCAGGTCTTGTGTATCCATCGTTTTCAGGAAGTCGAAATCCACGAAATACTCTGCGGCAAAGGACACTTCTATTGGCAGCCCCGCCACTTCCACCGCTTTTTTCAGCTTGTTGTACCCGGCAGTCAGCACCTCAACGGTATTGGGGAAATAGTCGGGGCGGATGTGGGGCGGCGTGATTACTTTTTTGTAGCCCAGGGCCACGAACCCCTCCAAAAGTGCCAAACTTGTATCAATGGAATCAGAACCATCGTCCACACCTGGAATCAGGTGGGAGTGCATGTCGGTTTGGAGAAAAGAGAAATCCGAAACAGCGTGAGGGCTTTTTTTTCTGAATAACTGGAACAACACGAGACAGAGCAGTTGAGGAAAAATGAAGTTGAATCGGCAATTTTATCGAAAAAAAGTCTATTGTGTGCTTTTTGGGTAAAAGATTACCGTTTTTTCACGTGTTTGTTCCTTTTTGGCAATGGCTTCGCCCTTGATAAGTCGCAACTTACCCCTTGGACAAAAAAGTGGCCCTGCTGACCCGGCAGCAATTTTTAAAGACAGTTTTTGTATTTGAGAAACTTGCCAATAACACCTTGATTTGCTTGAAAAGTTAAAGAATTACCACGGGCAAAGGTGTTTGTTTCTCACAGTGTTGTTTTAAGTTGCGTTGAGCCTTTCCATTTGATCAGTGCCGGGTTTGGTTAAAAATAGTATACATTAATATGGTGCGAACTAAATCCAGAGTTCTTGCACGGTTCCTCAATAAATATGTCGTGAAGTATCCTTCGCAGGAAGAGGAGGGGGGAGATGCTGAATCTTGAGCAGTTTTTTTGTCCGGTCCCAGCCCAAAGAAAACCGGGAAAACGAACACGATTTTTGGTCGGAGCGCAGAAAATTTTTTTCTGATAGCGTGTGCCGTGAAATTTCTTCACGGTTCTAAAATGAGAGGGCAAAGCTAACGAACTTTTGAGAAACAAACAAACTGCGAATCATTGTCACGCAAAAAGGGAAATTGATTTTGTTCCTACATTTTTTTTTCTGGACGCAATTATTTTATCACAAATTTTGACAATCAGCTACTTACAAAATCAATTCTATACTTATCGTAAAAAAACTAATCTCAATTATTTTTGTGCTTTGGCCATCAAGTACAGGGCGATTAACGAAAAAATAATATTTGGTGCCCACACGCCCACCACCGCCGACATCACTTCGCTGATGGCAAACGTGATGGTGAATTTGGAAAGAAAGATGAAAATGGCCCCCAGCACGATCCCCAGTGCCAGGTGAAGCCCAAGCCCTCCCCTCACCTTCCGGGAAGCCACCGACACCCCGATCAGGGTCACGATGATGATGGTGAACGGATCGGCAGTTCTTCGATAAAGTTCTATTTCATAAATTTTCGTGTTGCCCACGCCCCGCAGGCGTTCCTCCTCGATGAAAGTGGATAGCTTGTGGGAGGGGATCATCTCTTTCGTGGCATCGTAGCGCACGAAATCATCCGGGGTAAGGCGGAAGGTCGTGTCGAGTTTGGCCGGGCCGCCCACGACGATTTTTTCACCCAGGCTATCAAACGTGTGTATCTCGTAATTGCTCAGCTGCCACCTGTCGGGCGGGCCTTTCCAGCGCAGTTCCTCCGCCTCGATGAAACCCTTCAAGCGCGCCCCCTCAAAGGCTTCAAAACGGAAATTCCGGGCAAAAGAGTCCCGCTTGAAGTAGTCCCGCACGTAGATCTTGTGCTCCGGTTCAATGAACATGTGTACATCCCTGGTATTTCCCTTGTCGCTCTCCTGCATGATATAGGCATGAAAAAAATCGAGGCGGGTCTTGTTGCTCACGGGTATAAGGAAGTGGTTGGACAACAAATGTGCAAGCGCTATGCACCCGGAAGCCAACAGGTAGGGCCTCACGAACCGCCGGAAACTCACGCCTGCATTCAAAATGGAAATGATCTCGGCGTTGTAGGCCATGCGGGAGGTGAAAAAAATGACGGAGATCAGCACGAAAAGCGGCCATAGCAACCCGTTGATGAAAATGACGAAATTCAGGTAATATTCCCTGGCGACCTGCGTGACCGGCAGTTTTTCATCAATAAACTCCTCCACGTTCTGGCTGAAATCTATGATGACGGCAATCAACGAAAAGAGCAGGATCACGAACAGGAACGTGAACACGAATTTTTTGATGATGTACCGGTCGAGAATTTTTATCATAGAAATTAGAAATCAAAGCCGCTGCTTCAACTGCGGCACCATGCTGTTTTTCCATTCCGTGAAATCCCCTGCGGCGATGTGGTTGCGGGCCTCGCCTACCAGCCAGAGGAAGAAACACAAGTTGTGGAGCGAGGCAATCTGCGCCCCCAGGTATTCTTTTGCATAGATCAAGTGACGAAGGTACGCCTTTGAGTGCGCCCGGCTGGCAGGGCTGGTGCTGTTTTCGTCAATGGGGCCGAAATCCTCCTTCCACTTGGCGTTTTTGATGTTCACCATGCCTTGCGCCGTGTAGAGCAGCCCGTGGCGGGCGTTCCGGGTCGGCAACACGCAATCGAACATATCCACGCCGAGCGCAATGGCTTCCAAAATGTTGACGGGCGTGCCCACGCCCATCANNAGGTACGCGCGGCTGAAGTGGCTGCAGGTGTGGCAGGTGCAGCTGGGGTCCAGCGCCCGCTCGTCGGCCTTGTGCCTGGCGTTGCGGATCTTCAGGTCGCCGAAGCGCGTGAACAGGTGGCCGTTGCGCGCGTTGCGCGTGGGCATCACGCAGTCGAACAGGTCGACGCCGCAGGCCACGCCTTCGACCAGGTCCTCGGGCGTGCCCACGCCCATCAGGTAACGTGGTTTTTCTTTTGGCAAAATGCCACATACCAACTCGGTCATTTCATACAACTCATCCTCAGGTTCGCCGACCGACAGGCCGCCGATGGCGTTGCCTTCCCGCTCCAGCGATGCCACGAACCCGGCGGACTCCGTGCGCAGGTCCCGGTAGGTACTGCCCTGCACAATCGGGAAAAGTACCTGTCCGTAGTCGTGGAGTGTTTCCGTCGAGTCGAAGCGTTCACAGCAGCGGCGCAGCCAACGGTGCGTCAGTTCCATCGAGTTGCGGGCATAGCGGTAGTCACAGGGGAATGGCGTACACTCATCAAACGCCATGATGATGTCCGCCCCGATTTCCCGCTGGATGTCAATGGCCCTTTCAGGGCTGAAAAAATGCCGGGAACCGTCGAGGTGGGACTGGAACGTGACCCCTTCCTCCTTTATTTTCCGCTGTGTGCTCAGGGAATAGACCTGGTATCCCCCGCTATCGGTAAGCATGGGCCGCTGCCAACCGACAAAACGGTGCAGCCCGCCCGCCGCCCTCACCGTCCCGCTGCCAGGGCGGAGGTAGAGGTGGTAGGTGTTGCCCAATACGATCTGCGCCTGTATGGGGTCCGCCAGCTCGTGCTGGTGAATGGCCCGCACAGCGCCCACCGTGCCGACAGGCATGAATATCGGTGTCTCAATGGTTCCGTGCGCAGTGGTGAGCAGGCCCGTACGGGCAGCGGATTGGGTATCGGTATGTTGCAGTTGAAAAAACATAGGTCCGGCAGCATGATTGCCATCGCCAACGGCGAGGGAGCGGCAAAGGTCAAAAGAAACACGGATATGCGCTACTGGGGGGCGAAGCAGTGGGGTCTATCAAGAAATAACTTTTTCACCCCACATCTTCTCAGATTCCACCAAAATCCCCGCACCCTGCAAGGCGGCGCTTATCTTCTCGATTTGCGCTTTGAGTGAGGCGTTTTCCGCTTCGAACTGACTCAGGAACGATGAAAAAATAACTTCACCCTTTTATGCGTACTTCAAAGACTCCTCCGCTTTTTCCTGTTTGTACAACGCCCACGCCACCCTGACGAGTGCGCCCGCTATGCCCTCCTGGTCGTCGAGTTCCTCCATGAGGCGCAATGCCCTGAGGTTGGTTGTCAAACCCTGCTCGTATTCCCCTTTTACATTGTGTACCCAAGCGATTTTGAAGCAGGTGGTCGCCTGTCCCCGTTTGTCGGTGGCGGCGGTGTAGCCCGCCAGTGCTTTGTCGAAAAACAGACTGGCGGAGTCCAACCGGCCGAGGTTGGCGTGCATACGTCCCCGCATTTCCTGGAATTTGGTCAGCCAGGTTTGGTCGCCGGTTTTTTCGGCGAGGGGCAGGCCCCGTTTGGCGAAGCCGAGAGCGGTCCCGAAATTGATGTTGAATGCGGTGTTGCTATTTGCCCCCCGTATTGGGGCGGTTGATGCGTATGAGTTTGCCCCGGAGGTTTTCGCCTTCGGCTTGCAGGGCGGCGTGAATGCGCTGGGCGAGGGCCAAATAGTTTTTATCTTCCGAACAGACGATAATGCCAAAATGGTCTGGGAAAAACCGGTGAAGCCGAATGAAGTGTTGGTAATTGAAAGTTAGAATGGCTCTTCTGTTGCTGATGGCAAAAGCCAGCACCTCCTCATCCGGGATGCGTTTATTGGCATTTCCGGCAGCCTTTGAAGTGAGAACATCGTAACCAAAAGATTGAAGATGCTCCACGGCAGCGTAAAAAAAATTCTCGTTGGAGTATATTCTTGTCATCCGATGTCTTCTTCGTTCTCTTGGATTTGTTCGTCAATTTCTTCTTTATTGGAATGGTAGTAGTTCCAGGCATTTTTCAGGTCTTGCCGAACCAGGGAGGGGAAGTTGTAAAGGATTTCCTTATCGGACATGCCCAAACGGCGGGAATTGACAAGCGACCAAACGGGGATGCGGGTACCGGCGATGCAGGCATCACCACCACAAACCCCCGGTGTTTTTTCGATGCCTGGGAAAACATCGGTCAAATCGCTGATGATCCACTGCAGCAACTGGGCCTTTTCGGATTTGGTCATTTTTGGAAGCAGTCTGCCCGCTTCCTGAAGTGCGGAAATGGTTTGCATGGACTGGATTTTTGACAAATTTACGGTAAAGAAACCAGATGTCCCCGCCTGCCCAAAGTCTTCCCCCTGGAAAACAACCCCTGCTCCTGCCGTACCCGATATGAAATCGGGATTAAGCTTGCAACCGGCACTTCTCCTCCTTTGCAGCATTGCTTTAAACCCCTTCAACCTGCAACGGCGGTAGCGAGTGTTTTTTCAATCAGAAGACCTTGTGCCAGGGGATAGGGGTCTGCTTTGTCTGCTCGGATGGATAGCCCTCTATCGGTTGGCGGTTAGGCCCTAAATGTTGTGCTCAGTTTTCTTTTTCTATACTTTTTTTGATTGTTTCATGTATCGGCTTCATAATCTGGATTATCTCAACGTGTTCATTCGCTAAAAAAACATTAAATGTTCTTTTGCAATTCTCGATAAAATCATCGCAAATTCATTCATTTTCTTGATGTTCTCTACTAGAGTCGTTCTGAAATAACGATATTTGTATAAAAATCCACCGAACACGATGTTAAAAAAGCAAGTAATTCATTATCAGCCACTTAAATAATTTAACAATTTTTAGATTCGTTTTTAACTATATTTTACAACTTTGCAAGTTATTGATATTCAATTGGTTGAAAAATTTAACCCGACCTGAACAGTTACAATTTATTTAATTGCAAAAATTCACTTTGTCCAACAATTTTTCTGTCAAAGTCCTTAGTTAGCTCAACTTCATGATGAATCAAACTTGTTTCAAAGCCATAATTGATTTTATAATAAGAAAGCAATGGGCTATCTAACTTCCATGTCTCGGCTGTCAAAATAATCCTTGACTTCACATGAAACTCCGAAAGGAAATAAAAGCCACTTACACCTGAAATATCTTCACGTCTTGGTTGTTCATCAAGATTGTAGTAACCGCACGGATTAAAAATGCGAAGTCTTTTTATTATTTCTGGGTCAATCTCTTTAGAGTAAAAAACAAAATCAGGGTCGTAATATTTTAGAATTCCTTTCCAAAAATCTGTTATGATATTGTCTTTAACTGGAACAATTGGATTGTATCTCCCGCCCCAAATACTTTGATTGATTTGAATCAGTAAAAGTAAAGTTTCATATGGATAATTTTCGTCCACAAAAAATACATAGCGAAGGTGTCTTGGTCTTGATGTTATTTGAAATTGCTCCATTTTCTGTTTGTCTGTTCATATCTCCATAGTGGTCGTCTTAGGGTTGCACCTAACATGTGAATATCAACGAACTCGTTGATATTTCACCATTCTCTTTTTCACCATTTTATTCATTTTGCAATCCATAAATAACAGGATTACAACTATTTAAAATGTTTGTAGCCGTGTTTTTTTTCAACGCATGGCAAAAAAAAACAGGCAAACACAAATTGTTTCAAAATTTGAGATGCCCGGTACTTGTCCGGACCAAAGTTTGGTTTTTTAAGCGGTTCAACCCTTCCTGATGGCTTTTTATTGCTGCCATGTATTTGTTGGAGCGGTGCAGGTAACCTCGGTCGTTTTGATGTTCTCATGCCCTGGCAGCCTTTTCACTTCGTGTAGTGGTACGCCGATGAAACCGGGGCAAAAGGATGGCGGAGGGTATAGTCATAGTTTTTCAGTCGGTTTATACCGTTGTTCGTTGTTCGTTGTTCGTTGGGCCCTACCTTTAATTCAAAAGTGCCTACAAGCTGTGGCACTTCGTTTTTTCAGCAATAAAAAAACTGAAATTCCCGAAAGGTGCAATTCCCGAATGTACACCTGTCCCGAAAATCGGGAAAACCTTCCGGTCGGGTGTATAGTTCGGAGAAAATACGATGGCAAATCTAATAGTCCGCATTTAAAGACAAAGCCCTTTTATAGAAAAAAAACTTATTTCATTGTTTTTTTCTGTTTCGCCAATCCTCCCCGGTCAACAAACCCCCGTCTTCGGTCAACAAAACCCCCAATTCGGACAAAAGACCTGAAAAGCCGTTTTCCCGCCGTGCATATTTGTACCAACAAGCCGCCAAAAGGCACGGCGGAACGCTGGAATTGGAAACGAAGGTGGGAGAGGGGACAGAATTTATGATGTGCAAAACCAAAATCGGGTAAGCACTATGCCATCGCCACAATCAACGTACCTCACCCCGTATTTTTCACCAACCGCAAATACGTCTCCCGCCACTGCCCGGGGGTCTCGCCAAATTCTTTTTTGAAAATCCTCGAAAAATAACTGGGGTCGTTGAAGCCACAATCGTAGGCCACAGCGGTGATGCTGATGGTCTCATCCATGAGCAGAGCTTTCGCCTTTTTCAACCGGATTAACCGGAGGAACCGGTTGGGGGAATACCCAGTCACGGCATCTAATTTCCGGGCCAGTTGCGAGTGGCTCAGGTGAAATTCCCCAGCTATTTGGCCGGCGCTGAAATTGAAATCGGAAATATTCGCTTCGATGATGGCGGTGACCTTCGCCACAAATTTATCCTCAAAAACTAAGGGTTCCTGAATGGACGATTTTGAACGTTTACCACTTTCTTCAGGTAAATAGTTGCCCAGATTTTCCTGAAATTTTTTGCGGAGGTTGTTGCGCAGGGAAAACAGGTTTTTCACCGTCAGCAGCAACTCCTGCCGCTCGAAGGGTTTTGGCAGGTAGGCATTGGCCCCGGTTTCCAGTCCTTCCAGTTTGCTGCTTATGTCTGCCCGGGCGGTGAGCATGACCACCGGGATATGGTCGGTGCGGGTATCCGATTTCAACTGCCGGCAAAGTTCGAAGCCATCCATCACGGGCATCATCACGTCGCTGATGATGATATCCGGGATGATGTCGGTGGCCAGTTCCAGGCCCTCCTGCCCGTTTTCCGCCACCACTAATTTATAACCGTCGGGATTGGCGGTGTCATTTTCCCGGAGGCAGCTCGCTACGTAGGCGACCACGTCCGCATTGTCTTCCACCAGCAGGAGGATGGGCTGTTGGTGTGCCGTTGTTTTTTCGACCTGTTCGGTTTTTTGTTCCACAAAATTTGCCTGCCGGACCTGGGCTGGTTTGGGTGAAATGGGCACGGGCGCTGCCTGCGCCTGCACCGAACCGGCTGGCGGGACAAACGGTTTTATATCCAATAGCCCGGCTCCGTTGCCGGCCCTGATGCTATCCCCGGTTTCGGACAGGATGGGCAGCGTCACGATAAATTCCGTTCCGACGGTCGCACCGACCGGCGGGCTTTGCGCCCGGATTTGACCACCCAGCAGGGCCACCAGTTCTTTGGTCAGGGCCAGGCCGATGCCCGTGCCTTCAAACTGGCGGGTGGTGCCGGTTTCCACCTGGTAAAAGCGGTCGAAAATATGCCCGATGTCTTCCGGTGCAATGCCCCGCCCCGTATCCTTGACACGCATGACCAACGCCTCGTTTTCCACCTTGACCATCAGGTAAACATTGCCGCCCTCGGGCGTGAATTTGTAAGCGTTGGTAATCAGGTTGGAAATAATCTGCTGCAATTTGTCGGGGTCGAAGGGCGTCACCAGTTCATTTATTTCAGGTAAAAAATGGAGCTGGATATCTTTCTGTTCCACCAGCGAGGAAAACGACGAGACCAGGCTCCTGAGAAAAACAATGACGTCGTCCCGCACCAGTTCGAGCTTCATTTTGCCGCTTTCCAGTTTGGAAAGGTTCAGCATTTTGTTGACCAGCCCCAGCAGGTTTTGGCCATTGCGGATTATCATGTTGAAACTGCTCTCCGAGCGCTCGCCGGGGTTTTCTTTCAACTGTTTGGCCATGCCGAGGATGATGGTCAGGGGCGTCCTGAATTCATGCGTCATGTTCATGTAAAGTTGCGTTTTCTGGGCCTCGAGTTCCCGCACCCTTTCCGCTTCCCTTTTTTCAAAATCCAGTTGTTGCCGGAGCTTTCCCCGTTTGACGTAAAACCGCATCGCCAGCAAAATACCCCCTGCCAGCAGGGCAATGTATGCCAGCCAGGCCCACCAGGTTTTCCACCAGGGAGGCAGGACAATTATCTGCAACTCGGCGATGTGTTCGCTCCATACGCCGTGGCTGTTCGAGCCTTGCACCCGGAAAGTATAGGTGCCGGGTGGCAATTGTAAAAAGGTGGCCGAACGCTGGCTGCCCGCCTCCACCCAGGAGTCATCAGCCCCGACGAGTTGGTAGCGGTATTTGTTGCGGTCGGGGGCGGTGTAATCGAGCGATGCAAATTCCAGGGTGAGTATTTCATGCTTCGGCAGCAAGGTGATGGACTCGGTAAAAACAATCGTTTTTTGCAAAATACCAGATGCGTCCCCTGGCGTCACGGGCTGGTTGTTGACCAATATCCTGGTGATATACACCGGCGGGTGGAAATCTGTTGTCAACAGGTCTTTGGGGTCGAAAACATTGTAGCCGTTGACGCCGCCGAACATCAGTTTCCCGTCCGGCATTTTCGCATACGCCCCGGTATTGAATTCCTCTTCCTGCAGCCCGTCTTTTTTTGAAAAATTTCTGAATACATATTGCCCTTCCTGCAGGCCGGATTGCAGGAGGCAAAAAATGCCTTTGTTCGTGCTGCCCCACAGGTTGCCTTGCTCATCGGACAATATTCCATACACCACATTGTCCGGCAGGCCATCCTTTTTTGTCAACCGCAAAAAAGTCCCTTCCTTTTTATCGAACCGGTTAAGCCCGCCGCCTTTGGTACAGACCCACAGGTATTGCTCCGGCTGGACGGGGTCATCGAGGAAGCACATCACATGATTGTAGCTCAAGGATTGCTGGTCGCCGGGGATGTTTTTAAAATGCCTGACCTCCAGTTCATTTGGCATTTTGCCCTTGCGCCCACAACGAATCATGCCGTTTTCAGTGCCTACCCATATCACCCCGTTTATATCCTCATGGATGGCGGTGGAAAAATCCCTTGAAAGGACTTTCTGCGCCTGGTTGTCAATCACTGTTTTTTTGCCGTCCTTCAGGTCGTAGGTGGATACGTTTTTTGTACCCGGATTGACGGCCGTGAGCAATTGATTAAACCCGGTCAGCCATATCATTCCATCCTCCGTTTCCAGCATGGGCTGCGCATCATAATGTACCCAGGGAATATTTATCACCTCCTCTGTTTTCGCATCGGGCGAATATTTGGTAAGCTGGTATATATTTTTAGCTGGCCCTGTATATTTCACCCAATATTCACCCGTTCGGGATATCATCATATAATCAGCGGAAGGCACTTCAAAGGTGTTGTTCAACGGGTCCATTCGCAGGAAAGTGCCGTTTTCTGTGAACCAACCGGAATAGGTATTCAGAAAATATTTGTCTGCTGAAACGACGGCTATATTCCGGACGGAAATGCCGGGCATCAGGTGTGTGAACCGGGTTTGGTTGGGATTGATTTGATACAAACCATATCCATTGGAACCCACCCAGATGATGCCGGAGTTATCTATTTCCAGCGAAGCCAACGGATAATCAGTGGCTGGGATGTCAGGCGCCCACCGGAAAAATATCCCCTTGTGCGCAGAAGGAGTGGGTTGGGAATTCAGGCTATTTTTCAAATCCATTCCAAACAACGAATCCGACCGGACAGCCCAGATATGGCCCTGTTTATCCCTGGCAAACTGCCCGACACCATAAAAATCTTCGGGGAGGAGGGTCGCCTTTTCCCCGTCCCAGTGAAAGAGCGCCTGATTTTGGCCTATACCCCAGAAAGAGCCATCCTCATTGGTGGTGGTGGTACCGATGGAAACCCCTTCTTTGACCAGGGTAAGCTGCGCTTTTTGCACATCCAATTGATAGAGCACCCTTGGCCCGCCCACCCATATCCGGCCTTTCGCATCTTTGACGATGCCTCTTAAAATGGTGCCGGGTGCTACCCTGCCAATGTCCTGCTTGGGCACCGGAATGCGGATGACCTGCGGGGGTTGTTGTTTTTCAAAAAACGCATCTTCCAGCTTCAGCATGTTGATTTCCTGCTCATCCACGTTGAGCAGAAAGAAACCGGAACTGTCTTCCACGATGGTCACGATGTGATTGCCGGACAGGCCGTCCGGCTGGGTCGGGTCATATAAAATGTGATGGAACCGGCCGGTTGCCTTGTCGAAAACATCCACCCCGTGGTTGTCGGTCGCCGCCCATATCCTCCCCTTTGAATCCTCGAAAAGCAGGTTGACGGTGTTTCCGGAAATGGACCAGGGGTCGTCGGGGTCATTGGTGAACACCTCGAACCGGTAGCCGTCGTAGCGGTTGAGGCCGTCCTTGGTGCCGAACCACAGGAAGCCCTCCGAATCCTGCAATATATCGAAAACGACCCCCTGCGACAGCCCATCAGCAGTGGAGATATTGACCACGTGGCTGCCTGTTTGTGCAGAAGCACAAAGCACCCATGCGGCCAACAGGCAGCTACAGACCATCCGTTGCATACCTTTTTCGTTCATGGAGTTAAAGGTATTTGTATTTGCAGGAACAAAACGGGCGGATGCGGAAAATATCCTGCGAATGCGGAAAAAGTCCTGTCGAATATTAATTCCATCCTATGACTTGCGGAATAAGTGCCTGCCCTTCTTACTCATCCACAGCACCTTTGCTGTATGAAACAACCCGGTGATTACGGGGTCACTTCAAGTTCGTTTCGGGGTCGCTTCAAGTGACCCCGAAACTTCTAACAACTTAAATCACGGTGGGTGCTTGAGGTTAGTTACGGGTCGCTTCGTTTCGTTTCGGGGGGGCGTGGAGCGACCCCCAAAAGTAAGATGAGGGCACCAATAAGGGGTAGGCGGAGAGAGAGACCCCCGCGATAATAAAAAAATAAATAAAAAA
>JRYF01008154.1_pt1 | contig 24184 bp, 17 predicted proteins | sample 235331 | NCBI WGS metagenome assembly JRYF01 (sample SAMN03074217, study PRJNA261475) | activated sludge metagenome | biome: Wastewater Treatment Plant; feature: Wastewater; material: Activated sludge; isolation source: activated biomass of a wastewater treatment plant treating hydrocarbon... ...
CCAGTGCATCGCCCAGCGCGGTATGGCGGCCGTACACGTCCACGCCCAACCGGTCGGCGATGGCGTCCAGGGTGTGGTCGTCGGTGTAATCGTGCAGAAAGCCGGACAGCAGCAACGTATCCAGGACCGGATTACCGAAGCGCACACCAAGCTTGTGCTCCTTCAGCTTCAGGAATTTCATATCGAAGGCGGCATTGTGCGCCACCAACACCGTCCGGTCGTCGCCGACGAAGGCGCGGAACTGCGGCAACACCACCAAGATATCGGCCTTGTCCTTGATCATATCCTCGGTGATGCCATGGAAGCGGATCGAGGCTTTGGGAATCGGCCGGCCCGGGTTGACCAACTGGTCGAAAACCTCACCAGCCAGTACGCGGCGGTTGACGATGCGCACCCCGGCGATNNCGCCCCACTCTTCGCGGTGTTCGGCCAACGAGAAGTCGTAGAAATCTGGTCGCTCCGGCAAGACCTCGGCCGTCTCCTTCCACTGGCGCGGGGACGCCGGTAACGGCAGCCGTAGCAGAGCGTAGCCTGGCCGGCGATGGGACTGACTCCACAAATCGCTGTTGTGCCGCCGCAGTACCTCGCCTACCGTGGTCGCGCCCACCAGATCCTGCACGTGCTCGCTCAACCAACCCTCCAACTGGTCGGTGGGTACCGGTGCACCCGGCCAGATGATATCCACATAAACCCGCCGGTTGCCGAGCAGGCATTCAATCTCGAAGGTATCACTGACTTGCATGGCGTGCAGATGCTCGATCAGGGATTTGAGCAACAACATGATCGAGTGATTGTCCACGTTCAGCCAGAGCGGCATCCCAATCAGATTGACCCTTAGCGCGTCGCGCGGCTCCAGTTGGTGAATGACGCTGCCGATCAGATCGGCGGAATACACATCGTTCATCGGCCAGCGGGTGGCGTACAGGTTGCGTAGCTCGAAGGTCAGTTCTTGCAGGCGCTGGCTGAGTCGCTCGCTCTCCTCGACGATCATCCGCTGGAACACCTTGCGCTGCGCCTGATCCATGTCCTCGAAGTTCAAGATGTTTTCAGCCGCCAGCCGCAGATTAGCCAGGGGTCGGCGCAAATCCTCGGTCCGGGTCTTGAGCAGGGAGCGATCCACTTTATGGGTCACGTCGCGAAAGGTGACGATGAACGTGGAGTTGCGCTCGCCGGTATCCGGTAGCAGGCTCATCCGGCAGTGGAACATGGTTTCGTCGTCGGCGGTGGCGCAGACGAATTCGGCGTCGCCGTCCGGTTTACCGCCGCCGCTGGTCTGCTGGCGGTAACGCAACAGTTGCAGGGTGCTCTCGACCGGGGCGCGGGTCCACAGATCGTACAGCGAGCGGCCTAGACCCAGCGCCTCTCGATTGGGGAGCAACTTGGCCGCCGCCGGGTTATAGAGCAGAATGCGCGCTTCACCATCGCAAACCAGCACCCCCTCGGACAACTCGCGCAGCACGGTTTCCAGTCGGGCCTTCTGTTCCTCGATCTCGCGGGTGCCGATGGCGGTGGCGGCGGCCACCTCGCGGCGGGCCTTGTGCAGGGCCTCGCCCAGTTCCCGCAGCATCGCCGGAAATGCACCCAGCCAGTGATCCTTGGGCAACTCCATCATGTAGCCGGGATTGCTGCGAGTGATGATCCGCGCGCCGCGCGCCAGGGCTCCGAGCGGAATGAAGCAATACCAGTCGAGCATGGCCCAAGCCACGGTTATCCCACCGAAGATGGCGAACGCCGCCAGCGCCACCCACAACAGGGTCTGGTCGCGCTGGATGGGGTCGGGCACCACCTGGAACACCTGCCAGCCCACCCAACCCAGAAAAGCCAATGTCAGGCTGGCTGGAAACAGCAGCAGTAACCAGAGCTTGACCCGGTAGCCCATGGGATTCAATCCGTTTCCGCCAGCAACTCGCGGACTCGTTCCACGACTTCCTGAGTCGAGAACGGTTTGGTGATGTAGTCGTCGGCGCCCAGGGCCAGACCCTTCTCCCGCTCGACCTCGCGGCCCTTGGCGGTCAACATGATGATGCGGACGGCTTTCCAGTCCGGGTTGGCGCGAATCGCCTGGCAGACTTCGTAGCCGTTCTTGCGCGGCATCATCACATCGAGCAAGACTAGATCGGGCAAATCGGCCGCGATGGCGGCCAACGCCGCCTCTCCGTCCGCGGCGGTTCGGACCTGGAATCCCGCCTGCTTCATCAGAAATTCCAAGGACAGAACGATATTCGGTTCGTCGTCCACCACCAGAATCTTGTTCGCCATTTCCGCTCCCCCGATCATCGGCTGCTGTCGTTCGGGCGCCTTATCATGATTTTTCGGCGCCGTCGCGCACCGTGGCCTTGTCGCGCGGCTCCACCGCGCCGCCGGCTTTGGAATCGACCAGATCCTTGTTGGGCGAAGCACTGGCCTTGGCGACGGCTTCCCAGAATTTCTGCACCATGTCCATCGAGTGAAACTGCGCGGGAAACATCGGCTTCAACAACCCAAGAGCATCGAAGTTGACCGTGCCGCGTTTGATGTTGTCGCGGAGGGCTTGCAACATTTCGTCCTGCAGGGGCTGCACGTTCGGCAGGCCCAGAAATTCGCGCATCTCCTGGGCGGTGGCTTCAACGCTGACATTGACTTTCATTCGGGATGCTTCCTCGTGCCTCGGGACCGCGGGCCTTCCCGCGGAAGGCGCGGCCGTGAAATCAGAACCGCTGATTGCGGTCAAGCATAGCAGCAACGACGCCGGTCTTCCGGCCCGCGTTACCGCAGGTACTTTATCCAGGTGGTAAAGCTAATGGAAATCACCGCACCCGGCAATGGCTTACCTGGTATTCCGGCGCGCCTGACGGTATTGGCCGCGATTACCGGTTCGTCCGGCTACCGCGGATTTCGCTGCGCATCCAACTCACGAAGGCGTCGCGGTTGCGCGAGCAGATAACCACCTTCCCCTGCCCGGAAAAGCGCAGCACGAGACCTTCTCCACTGGTGACGCTACTGACCAGCCGATTGAACAGCCCGCCGCCCTGTTGGTTGGGCACGGAAATTTCATAACGCAACCGGCTGTCCCAGGCCACCACATGCGCGTTGTCGATGATCATGTCCTTGCCTGGCGCCACGTCCACGACAAAGCCGGAGCCGAAACCAGAGACGACTAACTGGCCGTTGCCGGTGGCCTCGCCGACGAAGAAACCGCCGGTCTGGGCGAATAACGCGTTGCCGAGACTCTGGGTGCGGACCCGCAAATTGACGCCGCTTTCGGCGGCCACGAACGCGCCGTCGCTGATCATATAGCTGGTCGCGCCGACCTCCAGCACCTGCATCGTGCCCGGCAACACCGGCGACAACAGGCAGTCCCCCTCGCCCCGGTTTGCTTCGATGTGCTGCTGGAAGAAGGATTCGCCGTTGGCGAACCGGCGCATGATCGCGCTGCCCAAGCCGCCGGTCATGCGGCCGGTCAGGTCGAGCGTGTCTTCCATCATCACCATGGCGTCGGATTCGCAGTAAATCCACTCACCCTTGCGCAGCGAGACGTGCAGAAACGGGTCTACGTCTCCGGTAATCGTGAATGTCGCCATGGTTTCGATCCTGTGAGATTGCAGTCGATCGAGGCGTCGATCTGACCAACCCTTATATTCGTACCGCCCACGCCCGGCACAGCCACTCCCGTTCTCCGATCCGCAGCGGTCGGGTCGTCGCGCGGCCGTCGACCGTCAACTCCAGTTCCCGAACTTCCGGGTATCCATAAAGGACTGGCGTGAAGGTCACCGTATCCGGCGGATGGGTGCCGGTCTCGATAATCGTCACTCGCAACCGCTCGCCGTCGATCTCCGCCGTGATGCTGGCGATACCATAGGCCCCCGTCTGGTAGCGTCGCGTTTCCCGGTCGTCCACCACGTAATCGTAGCGCGCTGGCCGGTCGTGGCAAAACAAATGCAGTTCGACCGCGCTCAGGTCCATGACGCTGTTGCGGAGCGGCCCGGCGTAGTACGGCAATACCGCACCGTCGCGAACGAAGAGCGGCAACTCGTCCAGAGCGGCGGCGTAGGCCAGCACCCGCTCGCCCTCGACCCACGCGCCGCGATTCAGGTCGAACCACCAGCCCGGTGGCAGGCGTACCGCCCGTTCCTGATATTTCACGCCGCGCCGGCTGCTCTCTGGGCCTTGGCCCTCGCCGTGCAGGATCGGCGCGACCAGCAGCGCGTCGCCGAGCAGATATTGATCGTCCAGATCGGTGTATTCCGGACCGGCATAGTGATAAAGCAGTGGGCGAATGATGGGATCGCCGTCCCGCCAGTGCGCGAAGAAACACTGGTATAGATAAGGCAGCAACCGATGCCGGGTGCGAATCGCGCCGCGCATGGCCGCCAGTGGCTCGGGGCCGAATTGCCACGGTTCCTGGTAGCGGGAATGGCGCATGGAGTGGTTGCGGAAGAACGGAAACAGGCAGCAGGCCTGATGCCAGCGCACCAGTAGCTCGGGGTTGGCGTCGTCCATGAAGCCGCCCACGTCCGGACCATTGAACGCCACCCCGGACAGACTCAGATTGAGCGAACAGGGCAGCGCCATGCGCAGATGCTTCCAGTTGCTGGCGTTGTCGCCGGTCCACACCGCGCTGTGGCGCTGGGTCCCGGCGCAGGCGCTGCGGGTCAGCAGGAACGGGCGACCGTCGGGGTCGAGCCGGTCGCAGGCCGCGCGGCTGGCCATCGCCATGAAATGCGCGTACTGATTGTGATAGCGGTCGTGGGGAAGCGCGCCGTGTTGGAAGCGCATTTCCTCGGCGCGGCTGTAACCCGTGGCGGGATCGTTCATGTCCAGCCACACCCCGTCCACCGCGCTCTCGCGCAGAAAATCCGCCAGCCAGCCGGCCCACCAGTCGCGCGTGGTCTCCAGGGTGAAATCGGGAAACACCGTGTCGCCCGGCCAGACTTTGCCCACGTATTCCCGGCCGCTTGCCGTTTGGCAGAACACCGCGCCCGTCCGCCCGCTGTCGTAAACCGCGTAACCCGGCTCGCGCTTCACGCCAGGGTCCACAATCGTCACGGCGCGGATGCCGGCGGCCTTTAGATCGCGATTCAGGGTGGGCGGATCGGGAAATTCCGCCCGGTTCCAGGTGAACAGCCGAAAACCGTCCATGTAGTCGATGTCGTACCACAGGGCGCTGACGGGCACGTCGGCGGCGGCGAAGCGGGCGACCAGTTCCCGGAGTTCTGCTTCGCTCTGGTAGCTCCAGCGGCATTGATGATAGCCCAGCGCCCACGGCGGCGGCAGCGGTCCCCGGCCAGTCAGCGTGGCGTAGCGTCGGACCACGTCCGGCAGGTCGGGGCCAGCGAGCGCGTAGAGATCGGTGTTGCCATCGAGGGATTGATAGCCGAAGCGGCCGGGCGGATTTCTGCCGGCGTCCATGACGGCCCGGCCGGGATTATCGAAGAACAACCCGATAAATCGCTCGCCGGATTTCAGGATCGCGAAGGGAATGGCGACGTAAGTGGGATCGTAGTCGTCACGGGCATAGGTGTGGCGAAATACCGCCACCACATCCACGGTGAGGCAATCGACGCTATCGCCGTGCTTGTTGAGGCGCTTGGTGCGCTCGCCGAAACCGTAGCAGCCGTCCACGTCGGCCATGTCGAAGTCGAGCAGCAGCGCTTCGCCGCATGCGCCGACGCCTCCGGCGACAGTTTCCAAGGCAAAACCGGCCACTTCCAGACGCAACCGGGACGCGCTCAACTCGACCCGTCCCGCCGCCGTGGTAAAGACCGCCGTTTCTCCTTCCAGCCTGGATGCTATCGGTCGTCCCTCGCGCCATTCCGGCAGGACCGCGTCCGAATGCTGGCGCGGGTCGGCGACGGCGGCGTTCGCGAACCGCAGTCGCAGACAACCCGCGAAAATCTCGGCGCAATCGATACGCAGTCGCATCCCCGGCCCGGAACACTCGACGGTGGCGCCCGCAAGAGTCAGCGTGTCGGCGGGATCAAAATTGAACGGATGAATTTTCTGGCCGAAGAACATGACGCCCATTCCGCTCAGGGTTGTGCCGCCGGTTGAGAATCCTTGCGCGCCGCCAGCAGTTCCGCCAACTGGGCGGGCGGCACATAGCCGGGCAGCATTTCGCCGGATTCCAGAATCAGGCTGGGCGTACCGCGAACCCCCAATTGTTGGCCGAGTTCGTATTGCGCCTGGACCGGATTATCGCAAGTCTTGAGTTCGATATTTTCGCCGCGCTTGGCCCGGGTCATCGCGTCCAGCCGATCGGCGGCGCACCAGACCCCAATCGACTTGGCAAACGACGCGGAACCGACCCCCTCGCGCGGAAACCACAGGTAGCGTATCTTGATGCCCTCCTTGTGGTAGGTCGGCATTTGCTCGTGCATTCGGCGACAATACCCACAGTCGATGTCGGTGAACACGGTAACCGTATGCTTGACCGGTCCGTCGGGGGCGAAAATCACCATCTTGTCCTCGCCGACGGCTTCGATGGCCCGGCTCCGCAACTCGCCGCGACGGTTATCGGTGAGATTGGCGCGGGTATCCAGGTCGAGAATATCCCCCTGCACCACGAACCGACCATCTTCGCTCAGATACAGCACCTGGCCACCCAGAACGATTTCGTACAATCCTGGAATGGCGCTCGGAGCAACGCTGTCCGGTTGCGCCCCGTTCAGGGCGGCCTGCATCCGGGTTAAATCCGGTTGCCGGGTGAGCGCGGACCCGACCGGGGACGATGGAGCGGGGTCGGCGGCCAGCGCCCCGGTAGCGAACCAAACAGCGGCGACCAATAGAATGTTACGCATGAGCAAGATCCAGGGTAGTAGCAGCGATGGGATAATGGAAACAGAGTACTCGAGCCGACCGGGATTCCACAACGATGGGCCGACCGCAAACGCGCAAAACTCGGCGGCGGCTGGCGCGCTGCAACGCCGGGATTTTCATTTCGACTTGCCGGCGGAACTGATCGCGCAGCATCCACCAGCCCAACGTGGCGACAGCCGGCTGTTGACGCTGGACAGCGCCACCGGCGCACTCGGAGATCGGTGGTTCCGCGACCTGCCCGAACTGCTGCGTCCCGGCGATCTGCTGGTGTTCAACGATACCCGAGTGATTCCGGCCCGGTTGTTCGGACGCAAGGCCAGTGGCGGCCGGATCGAAGTGTTGGTGGAACGCTTGCTGGACGAGCACCGAGCGCTGGTCCATCTCCAGGCCAGTCGCTCGCCCAAATCCGGCGGCTTGCTGTTCTTCGATGCCGGTTTCACCGCCGTCGTGCTCGGGCGTCATCACGATCTGTTCGAAATCCGGGTCGAGGACGACGAGCCACTGCTGGCGCTGTTGGAACGTCACGGCCAACTGCCCTTGCCGCCCTACATCCACCGCGAACCGACCGTGGAAGACGCCGAACGCTACCAGACCGTCTACGCCCGCCATCCCGGCGCGGTGGCCGCGCCCACCGCCGGCTTGCATTTCGATCGGACGCTGCTCGATCGATTAACGGATCAAGGCGTGGAACAGACATTCGTGACCCTGCACGTCGGCGCCGGCACTTTTCAACCACTGCGAGTGGAACGCATCGCCGAGCACGTCATGCATACGGAGTGGATTGAAGTCGGCGAGGAGGCTTGCGCGCGGATTCGCGCCACCCGGGCTCGCGGCGGCCGGATCATCGCGGTCGGCACCACGGTGACACGGGCCCTGGAAACCGCCGCCCGCAATGGCGAGATTCAGTCCTGGCGTGGCGAAACCCGGATCTTTATCCACCCCGGTTACCGCTTCCGCGTCGTGGACGCGCTGATCACCAACTTCCACCTACCGGAATCCACCCTGCTGATGCTGGTATCGGCCTTCGCCGGTCATGCCGAAATTCTCAATGCCTACCGCCATGCCGTCGAACGGCGCTACCGGTTTTTCAGCTACGGCGACGCCATGTTTCTCATCCGCCAGCCTGATCCATGAATGGGGCGGAAGGCTGAATCATCAGCCCGCGTATTGCTTGAAATCAAAATCCATTTTCGGTCCGGATTCCGCAACCATGTTGCCCTGGACCAAAGTCACGCCGAACTGCCAGATGCTGGCCATCTGCGGTGCCGTGGAGACCCCGGCGGCCACGACCCGGATTTTCAGATCCTGCGCCTGTCGCGTCAGCAACGCCATCGCCCGCCGACTGTTTTCATCCTTGGCCTTGGCCAACCGCTCGATCAGACTACCATCCAGCTTGATATAGTCGGGAGACAATTCCTTGAGCAGACGGTCGGAATGGGTTTTTCCACCGAAGTGCGACAAGGCCACTCCACAGCCTAGTTCGCGCAGGCGGGCGCGCAATTGACGGGACTCCTCAAAACACTCGTCGGCGTTGTCTTCCTTGATTTCCAGCACCAGATGCTGGCCCGACAGCCGACTATCCTTGAAACGTTTGCTCAACCAGTCATAAAACTCTTTATCCGCCAGTGAGTTGCGGGAAAGACGGACAAACAGTATCGGCAGCTTGGTGGTGTTTTGCTGGGTTTCGATGAGGGTCGACAACCCCCGGATAATCGTCCAGCGATCCAGGGCGCCCATCAGGCCATAACGCACCGCCACGACGCCCAGTTTGTCCATGGAATGAATCTTGTCGTTCTCGTCCACCACTTGCAGGTATGCTTTGTAGCGTGCTTCCTCAGCGGTTTCAAAGCTGACGATCGGCTGATAAACCAGACGCAGCCGTCCCTTGGTCAGGGAATTGCGAATCAGCCGGATAACGGCTTCATCTTGCTCGCTGACGGCGATACCCGACCGATCTTCCTTGGGCGGTTTATAAACTTCGATCTGATTGCCGCCCCGTTGGCGGGCGGTCTCGCAGGCACGGTCGGCTTGCGAGAGCATCTGGATGGCGCTTTCGTGACTGTCGCGCGATTGGTAAACACCGATGCAACAAGTCGTCGTGAACAGCTTGCCGCCAATTTGAAAATTATGTTCGGCGACCGCCAGCCGAATATGCTCGGCCAGTTCCAAGGGGTCGGTCGGCGAGTTGGCGGGCACGTAGAGCGTGAATACTCCGCTGGCAAAATGCGCGGCGAGATCTTCCAGCGCCAGCAAGGGCTTGAACAGGCCAGCCACTTCGGTCGTGAATTGTTCGATGGCTTCGAAACCCATGGCGTACCGGATGGCGGCATAATCGACCAACAGGATATACAACACCGTGCCCGAATGATCGATCTCCAGGGCTTCGATAAAAAAGCGCCGGCTATACAAGCCGGTCGTCTCGTCGAACTTGAGCAGATTTTCGAGTTCCTGCTGGAGGTGGGGATTCTTCTCCGCGGTGGCGTCGCGCACGATAACCTGGGTGCAGGGTTCATCGTTCATCCGGGTTGGCGCGCATTCCAGCAGGATGGGGAAATTTTGCCCGTTGCGACGCACCCCGACCAATTCCATGGGCTCGACCGCCTTGCCGGAGCGAATGCTGCGGCGCAGGACGCTCTTCAGCGCATCCCGGTATCCTGGGGGGACCATGTGCACCAGTTGGATGTTGGCCAGCTCCTCCTTGTAATCGTAGCCAAACAGCCGTAGATAAGCTGGATTGGCGTAGGCGTGGACCCCTTCATGAATGTAGGCGATGGCCTCCTGGGTATTTTCCAGAAGCGCTTGGCTGCGGTTCTCACTCTCTTTAAAACGGGTCTCGAAGGATTGTTCGCGCTTGCGAGCCTGCAAGTGCCGCAATTCCTTGCGGACCACCGCCACCAGATAATCAGCGTCGTCCAGGTAAAAATAGTTGTCGGCGCCCTCCTCCAGCAGGCGGGCCGGTTTGTGCCGCTGGCGATAATCGTCGTCCACCACCGCGATGAGGGGAATATCCTGTTTGGCCTCGGCCACCATCAGGCGAATCTCGGCAATGGTGGGCAGATCGTCGCCCAGTCGTAGCAGAATCAGGTCCAGCGGCTGGTAATCGATGGCGCCGCGAGCCTCTTCAACCTGGTCGGTGTGAATGAGTTCGAGCTGATAACCGTCGCCACGCAAGGTCTGCGTGATGTGGTCGATATCGGATCGGGAACGATCCACGATGAGCAGGTTGATGACAGCAGGATCAGACACGGGTTCCAACCTCTACTAATGGCTTGGACACTGATGAGAAACGACAATAGGTTCGCATCGCTACCCGACCGGCGTCTTGGCCGGTTGCCCCGGCCGTTCCCGCACCAACCGGGGAACCAGATAGCCTGGCAGCCGCTGGCGTACCGCTTTCATGATAGCCGATGCCTCGGTTTCCTTCACCTCGAAATGCGCCGCGCCGCGTACTCGGTCGAGCAGATGCAGGTAGTACGGCAGAACCCGGGCGGCGAAGAGCACTTCGCTGAGTTCGACCAGCGTCGCCGCTGAATCGTTGACCCCGCGCAGCAACACCGACTGATTGAACAGAATCACTCCAGCCGCCGCCAGCCGCTCCAGCGCCGCCCGCACGCGGGTGTCGATCTCCCGAGGATGGTTGGCGTGAACCACCAGCACCCGCCGTAACCGGGTTTGAGTCAGGAGTTCCAGTAGCCCGTCATCCACCCGCTCGGGCAACACGATGGGCTGGCGGCTGTGAATGCGCAACCGCTCCAGATGCGGGATACGGTCCAGTGCCGCCAGCAGCGTCCCCAGTCGCCGGTCGGACAGGGACAGGGGATCGCCGCCGCTCAGAATCACCTCGCGGAGGCTGGTGTCAGCGGTCAGGTAAGCCAGCGCCGGTCGCCATTCGTCCGCGCCGGCGCGGGATTCGGCGTAGGGAAACTCCCGGCGGAAGCAGTAGCGGCAATGCACCGCGCAGGTGCCCGTTGCGAGCAACAGCGCCCGGCCATGATATTTGTGCAGCACGCCCGACGCCGCCATTGCGGCTCGATCACCGACCGGATCGGCCAAAAAATCCGGGGCTGACTCCAATTCCGCCGCCAGCGGCAGCACCTGCCGCAACAACGGGTCGTTGGGATCGCCTCGGGTCATTCGCGCCACGAAGCCGCGCGGCGCTCGCAGAGAGAAGCGGGCCGCCGTCGCCCGCGCCCCCGGCAGCAATGCCGGATCGAGTTCCAGGGTCCTCAGCAGTTCGGCCGGATCGGTGATGGCTTGGGCCAACTCCCGTTGCCAAGCCGAAATCTGACGCGCCGGCATCTTTGCCGTTATCATAATCTTGTGGTTTTACCTCAAGGTATTCAATTAAGGGCGGGTTATATGGCGAACTATAGTACCAACGAATTCAAGAGCGGCCTGAAGATCATGTTGGACGGCGATCCCTGGGCCATCGTCGAAAACGAATTTGTCAAACCCGGCAAGGGTCAGGCGTTCAACCGCGTCAAGGTGCGCAACCTGAGGACCAACCGGGTCCTCGAACGAACCTTCAAATCGGGCGACACCGTGGAAGGCGCCGACGTGGTCGACGTGGAGTTGCAGTACCTCTACAACGACGGTGAGTACTGGCACTTCATGGACCCGCAAAGCTACGAACAGTTGACCGCCGACGCGGCCGCCGTGGGCGACGCCGCCAAGTGGCTGAAGGAAGAGGCCATCTGCCAGGTAACCCTGTGGAACGGCGTTCCGCTGAACGTGGCGGCGCCCAATTTCGTGGTTATGGCCATCGTCGAGACCGATCCTGGCGTGCGCGGCGACACCTCGGGTGGTGGCGGCAAGCCCGCGACCCTGGAAACCGGCGCGGTGGTGCGGGTGCCGCTGTTCGTGCAAAACGGTGAGGTGATCAAGGTCGATACCCGCACGGGCGAGTACGTCTCGCGGGTCAAGGAATAATCAGACCTTACCCAGACAGGGCGCGGACCGGACCGATCGAAGACCTCAGAGAACGTGGTGATGAACCCCTACACGATCGACGATCTCGAACACGCCGATCTCGATCACGCGGTCCAGGTGGCGGAGCGGATCTGGTGGGTCGGCCATCGGCAGGAAAACGATCTTTTTCAATGCCATGTCTATCTGATCGAACAGAGCGAGCAGTCGGTGCTGCTGGACCCCGGTTCGGTGCTGACGTTCCACCACACCCTGCGCAAGATCGAGGAAATCGTTCCGTTCTCGCACGTTCGCTATTTCGTCTGCCACCATCAGGACCCGGACATCACCGGCGTACTGCCGTTGATCGATCAGATGGTCAGCCGCGACGACGCGGTGTTGGTGACTCACTGGCGCACTCAAACTTTGGTCAAGCATTACGGTCTGGCACGCTTGCCGTTCTGGCTGGTGGATGCCCACGACTGGAAATTACCGCTGGATGATCGTTGTCTGGAGTTCGTGTTCACGCCCTACGCGCACTTCCCCGGCGCGATCTGCACTTTCGACCCGGTGTCGCGGGTACTCTTTTCCAGCGACCTCTTCGGTGGCCTGACCCCGGAATTCGCCCTGGTCGCTCAGGACGAGCGTTATTTCGAAGCGATGCGGCCCTTCCACGAGCACTACATGCCGAGCCGCGACATTCTCGGCTACGCCCTGCGGGCCATCGAACGCTATCCCGTGCGCCTGATCGCGCCCCAACACGGTTCGATCATCCCCGAACATCTGGTCGGCTTCATGATCGACCAGTTGAAGACGCTGGAATGCGGGTTATACCTGATCGCCCGCGGCAATACCGATGTCCAGCGCTTGTCCCAGATCAACCAGACCCTGCGCGACATTACCGAGACCTTGCTGGTGTACCGGGATTTCCGGGACATCGCCAACAAATTGCTGGAGATTACCCAGCGGGTGCTACCAGCGATTTCGCTGGAATTCCACGCCCGACTGGACGAGGGGCAGGTATTGCACCTCTCACCGACGAGTCGATATCGCGGGATCGAGGCGGAACCACCCCCGGCCGTGGCTCGCATTCTCGACCTGGATCGCAAGCAGTGGAGCGCGTTGAACGTCACTGGCGCCGCTGCATTCATGCTTGCCAACAATGCCGATGGTTCGTCGAACCTGATGCTGCCGTTGTTTTCGCCAAGCCACGGCACGGCACAAGCCGTGGCGATCATTCATCTGGCCGAACCCGCCACCTCCACCGAGGAGGTCCGTCAAGTGATCGAACAGATGAGCGTGCCGTTGCAAGTCGCGGTGGAGCGGGAGGTAATCTACCGCCAACTCGATTTGGAACGGCAACGCATTTACGAACGCTCGATTCGCGATCCGCTGACGGGCTTGTTTACCCGCATCTACATGCAGGAGGTCGTGCAACGCCTGTGCGATATTCAGGATCGCAACCCCAGCCACCGGGTCGCCCTGCTCATGATGGACATCGATCATTTCAAGTCCATCAACGACGTCCACGGCCACAATCAGGGTGACGTGGTGTTGCGGCAGGTAGCGGCGGAGGTTTTGGCTGTCNNGAATTCGCGATTTTCCTGGCGGGCGACGCGGTCGCTAAAGCTGTCGTGGTCGCCGAGCGGTTACGGGCGCGGGTGGCGCGGTTGCGCTTTGCGGCGCCGATGGAACGTCAAATCGTGACGGTAAGCATTGGCGTGGCGATCCGCCAACCCCGGGAATGGTTGCTGGATTTGATCCAGCGGGCCGACCTGGCCTTGTATGAGGCCAAGAACAGCGGACGCAATCGGGTGTGCGTCGCGCTGGAATCGACAATGCCAATGCAAGAGGCCTAGCGGGGTGCCATCCAAGTTCCCGTCGCCTCCGGCCTGGCGGCCCAGCGCCGACCTGACGATTCTACGTTTACGGGCGGATCTGCTGCAACGCATCCGCGCCTTTTTCGCGGCACGCGGGGTGCTGGAGGTGGAAACCCCAGTGCTGTCGGCGGCGGCGGTCACTCATCCCCACTTGACTAGTTTTCGCACGATTTATTCCGGACCGGGTTCGCGACGCGACCGGACCTTGTACCTGCATACCTCGCCGGAATTTCCGATGAAGCGCCTGCTGGCGGCGAGCAGCGGCTGTATCTATCAAATCGCCCGAGTGTTCCGCGACGGGGAAGCAGGTCGCCGCCATAACCCCGAGTTTACTCTGCTGGAATGGTATCGAGTCGGCTTCGACCACCATCGCTTGATGGATGAGGTGACGGAACTGGTGACGACGTTGCTGGCTGGGCGGTTGGCGCTGGTCGAACCGGAACGGCTCAGCTACCACGACCTCTTTCAGCGTCACCTCAACCTGGACCCGCATCGAACCGGCGTGGCGGAACTGACGGCTTGCGCGAAACACCATGGGGTTCCCGTTCCACCAGGGATGCCGACCGACGATATCGACCCCTGGCTGGATTTGTTGCTAACGCATTGGATCGAGCCGCGCCTGGACTCGGGACGGCTGGTTTTCGTGTATGACTATCCGGCTTCGCAGGCGGCGCTGGCGCGGCTACGGCCGGGCGATCCGCCAGTTGGCGAGCGCTTCGAGTTGTATCTGAACGGTCTCGAACTAGCCAACGGCTTTCACGAACTGGGCGACGCGAACGAACAGCGGCGCCGCTTCGAGCAGGAAAATGTGGCGCGCCGGGCGTTGGGACTGCCGATCATGCCGATCAACGAGCACCTGCTGGACGCCCTGGAAGCCGGCTTGCCCGATTGCGCCGGCGTGGCGCTGGGTTTCGATCGGCTAGTGATGCTGGCGGCGGGCAAGGACTCGATCCAGGAGGTCATCGCCTTTCCGCTGGATCGCGCCTGAAGCGACGCTCAAGCGATCGGCCGGGCGACCTTCCCCAACCGTTGTCCCATCCGCACTGCGGTTCCCGCCCGAAGTTCCGACTCCCAGCGCACCGCGCCCGGACCGAACAGCAGGATTACCGTGGAGCCCATGTTGAAACGTCCGAGTTCCGCGCCCTTGTCGAAATGCACCGCGCCGCCCCCCTGCGCGGGATAACTCCAGTGGCGGATGGTTTTCCCGAGTGGTGGGGTGATCGCCCCAGCCCAGACCGTTTCGATGGACGCGACGTTGATCGCTCCGACCAACACCAGCGCCAACGGCCCCGCCGGAGTATCGAAAAGGGTGACCACTCGCTCGTTATGGGCGAACAAATCCGCTTTCATTCGCGTGGTCAGCGGCGAGACGCTGAACAGCTTGCCGGGGATATGCACCATTTCCCGCAATCGACCGGCCAACGGACTATGAATGCGATGATAATCGCGCGGCGACAGATACAAGGTAGCGAAACTTCCTCCCAGGAAGGGTCGCGCCCGCTCCGGATCGCCGCCCAGCAGCGCCGTCAGCGAAAAGCCGCACCCCTTGGCTTGCAGCAGCGTGTCGGCTTCCGCGCTCCCGATTTGGCTCATCGTGCCGTCCACCGGACAGCAGACCACCCGGTCGCCCGGCGCCAGCGGTCGCGCTCCCGGCTTCAACGCCCGGGTGAAGAAGGCATTGAAATCCATGTAGGCGCGTGGGTCCGCCGCCAGCGCCTCATCCAGATTCACTCGAAAGTGGCGGACGAAGGCGCGGATCAGTACATCCTTGACCCAGGGCGTTCGCACCCGGGTCACCCGGTAGGTCAGCCGCGTCAGCAGCCGTTGCGGCAGCAAGGATTGCGCCCAGTAACGCAGCCGGTCGCCCAAGGGCGCGGGCGGGGTGGTGGTTCTGGCCATGACCCCATTCGTTTTGGTCTCTCCCGTCATGGCATGGCCACCGCGCGGATCTTCAGAAAATCGTCCACCAGTCGTTCGGGCGTTTGCGGTGGGGTGAAAATAGCGCGCGGCCGGCCTTCCGGGTCGATCAGGATGATCGTCGAGGAATGATCCACCAGGTAATACCCCGAGTCGTTCGTATCCGCCCCACGCTGGTAAAATACATACAATGCCTTGGTCAGCCGGTCCAGTTCCTCGGGTACGCCGGTCACTCCCTGAAACTCGGGGTTGAAATAGCGCACATAGTCGCGCAATCGCTCCGGCGTGTCGCGTTGCGGGTCCACCGATACGAAGACGTAGGCCGTGTCCGCGGCGGCGTTTTGCCCGGCCAACAATTGCCGCATGCGGTTCAGTTCGACCAACGTGATGGGGCAGACATCCGGACAGTAGCTGTAGCCGAAATACAGAAAGGTCCAGCGACCACGAAAATTTTCGCGGGTGAACGGCTGACCGCTATGATGAATGAGATGGAAGTCGTCGAGCGGTTGCGGGTCGGGCAGATAGATGCCCGCGATGTCAGGAGGCGGCGCGGATGGGCGAGGGAACAGCCACTCGCTTGCCATCAGACCCACGCCCAGCGCCAATGCGCCCGCCAGAATTAGCACTGCGGTTTTTGCGCCACGTGTCATGGTTGATCGACCTCCAGTTGCCGATGCGTTGGCTGTTTAGGTACGGGTGCGGCCTGTCGGTTCGGCGGCCGACGGACGCCACGTTTCTCATGCCGGGGAGCATATCCGTCTTGTCGATGAAGCGATAGAATTTTCCTGATTTTTTACATGGAGAAACCCTTCAGCGCGACTTTCATCGACCCGAAACCCGCACATGGAGGGTGGCCATCGCTTCATGGGCGATCGACGACACAGGTTCCCCCTCCACGATCACGAATCCCGATGACCGACCACGACGACGTTTTGCCCTATCTGCACACGATCCGCGACCTCATCCGCTGGGGCGCCAGCCGCATGAACGAAGCCGGCCTGCATTTCGGCCACGGCACCGACAACGCGCTCGATGAAGCGGCGGCGCTGGTGCTGCACGCGCTGCACCTGCCGCCAGATTTACATAACGAGTACCTGCAAGCTCGATTGACCCCACCCGAAAAGCAGGCGGCTTTACGGCTGTTGGAGCGACGGATTACCGAACGCCGACCTGCTGCTTATTTAACCGGGCGCGCCTGGTTCATGGGATTGCCGTTTCATGTGGACGAACGAGTGTTGATCCCACGCTCGCCATTGGCGGAACTGATCGAGCGGCATTTCGCGCCTTGGATATCGGACAGTCGGCAGGTTAGCGCGATTCTGGATCTGGGAACCGGCAGCGGTTGTATCGGCATCGCCTGCGCCTACGCTTTTCCGGACGCACGCGTGGACTTGGCGGATATTTCCGCCGACGCGCTGGACGTGGCGCGGCACAATGTCGCCGAACACGGTCTGGAAGATCAGATCGAGATCATTCAGTCCGATCTGTTCTCCGCGCTCAAGGGCCGCCACTACGATTTGATCATCAGTAATCCCCCCTACGTCGGCTTGGAAGAACTGGACAACCTGCCGACCGAGTACCATCACGAGCCACGGCTGGGACTGGTCGCCGGGGCGGAAGGGCTGGATGTGGTGAAGGAAATCCTACACCAAGCCATCGACTACCTGAAACGCGATGGATTGTTGATCGTGGAGGTTGGCAACGCTCAATACGCCTTGTGCGAGGCGTTTCCCGACGTGCCGTTCACCTGGCTGGAATTCGAGCGCGGCGGACAGGGGGTGTTTTTATTAAATGCCGCGCAACTGCGGCGGTTATGAGCGGCGCGGTTGACCCGCCAGCATCGATCCCGACATATCCAGCAAGAACGGGATGATGCGGCGCGGGAGGTTGCTCGGGATGATTTGGAGGTGAAGTGTGGACAGCAAACGATGGGTTCGACGCGCGGACGCAAGGATGTGGGCTTGGACGATCCTCATCCTGGGCGTTACCGTCTTGCTCGGTTGCGGACCGCCGCCGGAGCCGATCCTCATTGGATTCGTGGGCGGCACCTCCGGCCGGGTAGCCGACCTCGGCATCGCCGGGCGCGATGCCGTCCTGCTGGCCGTCGAACTCCGCAATCGGACGGGCGGAGTGGCGGGGCGCAAGGTGAAACTCCTGATTAAGGACGACGAGCAGAACCCGGAAGTGGCCCAGCGCGCGGTGCGCGAGCTGATCGATCGAGGCGTCGTCGCCATCGTCGGCCCGATGACCAGCGCGATGGCGATCGCGGTGGTGCCCATCGCCGACGAGGCCAAGGTTTTGCTGATGAGCCCCACCGTCTCGACCGACGACCTCAACGGTCGGGACGACTACTTCTTCCGCGTGGTCGATTCCACTCTCGATAACGCGACGCGAGCCGCGCGTTATCACTTGAGCGAGTCATCCCTGCGACGGTTGGCGGCGGTCTACGACCTGCGCAACAAATCCTACACGGAAAGCTGGCTTAACAACTTCCGCGCCACCTACGTCCAGGGCGGTGGCGAAGTCGTCGAGGCTCTCGGTTTCGAGTCGGGTGGCGAAACGGCTTTCCTGCAACTGGCGCAAGACCTGTTGGCGGCGCCGGCCGATGGCGTGTTGATCGTCGCCAACTCCATGGATACGGCGCTGCTGTGCCAACAAATCCGCAAGCTCGATCGCTCCATACCCATCATCACGTCCGAGTGGGCGGCCACCGAACGGCTGATCGAACTCGGCGGCAAGGCGGTGGAAGGAATGATCGTGGCGCAAAACTTCGATCGCAACAGCACCGAGCCGCGCTACCGGGCTTTTTATCAGGCTTACCGCGACCGATTTCATCGTGAACCCGGTTTCGGTGGCGTCCTCGCCTTCGAGGCCGCCAACGTGGTGCTCGACGCGCTCGCCCAGCGCCAGGAAGGACAGACCGTCAAGGAAGCCGTGCTGGCCGCGCGCCGCTTCGAGGGCCTTCAGGAGCCGATCGTTTTCGATGAATTCGGCGACGTGACGCGGAGCCTTTTCATCACGGTGGTGCGCGATGGTCGGTTCGTGGTGGTCCAATAGAACCATCGCAGCCGCGCGCCCTCTGCGGACGTGGCTGGCGCCGAGAATCGCGCTGGCGGGAATAGTTCCCTTGGTCATGGTGGCCGCCCTCGTTCTGGGGGTACTGCTGCCGCAATTACGCGCGGACCTCGAAATCCGTCATGAGGCGCTGGCCCGCACCATCGCCGGCCAAATCGAGACGTACCTCCTCGGCGCGAGGCGCGAGTTGCGCGCCGTCGCGGAAAACCTCCGCAACCACCCGCGCGACCTCCCGGCGTCGCATTGGTTTGGTCATCTGGATGCGCACACCGGAACTGGCGACTTGTTCGCGGCGATTTACATCACCGATTCGGACGATTCGGTGTACTCGGTCGGTCTGCCCCAGGCGGAGCGCGACCAACGCGGTGATCTGCTCAAACTCGATCTTTCCAAGTGGGCCGCCTTGCGCGAGGCGCGCGAGCGGAACGAGGAATTGTGGTCGGAAACCTTCCTGTCCGTCGTGACCGGCCGGCTGGCCGTGACCTTGGCGATTCCGGTGGCCGATCAAATGTTGATCGGCGAGATCGCCATCGACCGACTTTCGCAATTCATCGGTCGTTCGCCCGCCGAGTCGGGGATGGTGACGATGATTCTCGACCGTCGGGGCCAAATCATCGCCCATTCGCAAGCCGCCTTGAGCGGCCAGCAGTTCAATCTCGGCCACCTGCCTATCGTCCGCGATGCCCTGGAAGGGCGTTTCGCGACCCGGAGCTTCGAGTGGGACGGCGAGTGGATGGTCGGCACCTCGGTCGGCGTTCCGCAACTCGGCTGGATCGTGCTGGTCGCGCAACCGCGCATTGAGGCGTTCCGAGCGTTTTTGTCCGCCTTGTGGGTGCTCGCCGCCGGCGCCCTCGTGGCCTTGCCGTTGGCGATCCTGGTCGCATGGGCGCTGGCGCGCGGCTTCGCCCAGCGCATCGGCCGCTACGCGGAACAAGCCCATGCCATCGCCGAAGGGGACTACGACCAGCCGTGGCCGATTTCCCATATCCGGGAATTCGACGGTTTGGCGGGCGATCTCGACCGGATGTCGCTCGCCATTCGCCAGCGCGAACGGGACCTGGCGACCAGCGAGGCACGTTTTCGGTCCGTGATCGGCAACGCCCCGGTGGTCCTCTTCCAGTTCGACGAGCACGGTATTTTTACCTTCAGCGAAGGCAAGGGGTTGGCGGGCATCGGGCTGGCGGCCGGCGAAGCGGTGGGCCAGTCCGTATTCGAGCTTTACCGCGACTATCCCGAGGTCTGCGAACATGCCCGCCGCGCCCTCGGCGGAGAATCGGTGCGATTCAACACGCGGATTGGGGAGGTCTTTCTCGACGTTTACGCCAGCCCCGTGCGGGATGGTGGTGGCCACCTTCAGGTAATGGGCGTAACGGTGGATATCACCGAGCGCCAGCGGGCGGAGGAGGCGCTGCGGCAAGCGAACCTGGTCGTGGAAAACAGTCCCGCGATGCTGTTCCGCTGGAAAGCCGAGGACGGCTGGCCGGTGGTCTTCGTTTCTCATAACGTCAAACAGCTCGGCTATTCCCCCAAGGAACTCCTCGATGGATCGTTTCGCTTCGTTTCGCTGGTACATCCCGAGGATTTAGAGCGAATCGGCCACGAGATACAGGCGTATGCCGAGAGCGGCGTGGACCAATTCCAGCAGGAGTATCGAATCGTCGCCAAGGATGGCGCCGTGCGCTGGATCGATGACCGGACGGTCGTCGAACGCAACGCGGAGGGGGAAATCACCCATTACCAGGGCATCGTCATCGACATCACCGAGCGCAAGCGGGCCGAGGAATCGCTCCGCCGCACCAACCGGCAGCTTCGGATGCTCAGCGACTGCAACCAGGCGTTGATTCGCATCACCGACGAAATGGAATTGCTGACCACGATCTGCACGATCACCGTGCAGGAGGGAGGTTACCGAATGGCCTGGGTGGGTTATGCGGAACACGATGTTTCCAAAACGATACGGCCGATGGCGCACGCCGGATTCGAAGAAGGCTATCTGCAAAACCTAAACATCACCTGGGCGGATGACGAACGCGGTCTTGGGCCTATGGGCACCGCCATTCGCACCAAGCGCCCCGTCCCCGTCCAGAACATCGCCAGCGACTCGCGGTTCGCGCCTTGGCGCGCGGAAGCGGCAAAGCGCGGCTATGCGGCCGTGTGCGCCCTGCCGTTGACGGCCAGCGACCAGATCTTCGGGGCTTTGGGCATTTACTCGTCGGCGCCGGATGCGTTCGGAGCCGAAGAAATCGACTTATTGAGCGAACTGGCCAGCGACTTGACGTTCGGCATCGCCGTGCTGCGCACCCGGATCGAACACCAACGGGCCGAGATGGCGCTCAAGGAGAAAACCGAGGAACTCGACCGCTTCTTCACAGTGGCGCTTGACCTTTTGTGCATCGCTGACACAGATGGCTATTTCCACCGGCTGAATCCCCAGTGGGAGGTTGTGCTGGGTTATTCGCTGTCGGAGCTTAAAAAAGAGCGCTTCCTTGATCTGGTGCATCCCGATGATCAGGCCAGTACGCTGGCGGTCCTTGGCGAATTAAGCACCCAGAAAGTCGTGTTGAACTTCGTGAATCGGTATCGCCGCAAGGACGGCTCCTATTGTTGGATTGAGTGGAAATCCTATCCAATCGATAATCTTGTGTATGCGGCTGCCCGCGATATCACCGACCGGAAGCGGGCGGAAGAAGAGCTGCAACGGCACCGGGAACACCTGGAGGAACTGGTCGCCGAGCGCACCGCCGAGCTGCGCCAGGCCATGACTCAACTGGTGCAGTCGGAAAAGCTGGCGGCGCTGGGGCATTTGGTGGCGGGGGTGGCCCACGAACTCAACACGCCGCTGGGCAACAGCCGGGTGGTGGCGAGCAGCCTGGGCGAGACGTTGCGCGAGTTCGAGGCCGGCATCGAGTCGGGTGGCCTGCGCCGTTCCCAGCTCGAAATGTTTCTGGAGCGCAGCCGGGAAGCGGTGGACCTGCTGGAGCGCAACACCTCCCGCGCCGCAGATTTGATCGGCCATTTCAAGCAGGTCGCCGTCGACCAGACCAGCGCCCGCCGCCGCCGCTTTCCCCTACGCCAGACCGTCGAAGAACTGCTCGCCACCCTGCAACCCCAGTTCAAGCAAACCGCCCACCGGGTCGAGCTGGACATCCCGCCCGACATCGAACTGGACAGCTACCCCGGTCCGCTGGAGCAAGTGCTCGCCAACCTGATGAGCAACTCTCTGGCGCACGGCTTCGCGGGGACGAAAGCCGGAGTAATCCGGGTCCGCGCCGCACCGCTCGACCCCGACCGGGTGCAAATCGACTACGCCGATGACGGAGTCGGCATCCCGGAAACGGCGCTCGACCGCATCTTCGAGCCCTTCTTCACCACCAAGCTGGGCAGCGGCGGCAGCGGACTGGGGCTGTATATCGTCTACAACCTGGTGACGGGCGCGCTGGGCGGCACGATTCAAGTGCATGGCCCACCGGACCACGGCGCCTCCTTCACCCTCGTCTTGCCGATCATCGCGCCGGACCCGCCGGACCCGCGCAACCGGTGAAATAGCCTCATGACTCTCTCATCGAATTCGTTCCCCGCCGACCCAATCGCGAACATCATCTTCTGGATCGATCCGGAAGGTCGGATTCTCGACGCCAGCGACGGAGCGTGCCGCGCGCTCGGCTACGACCGAGAGACGCTGCTGACCCTGTCGGTGCGGGATGTCGATGCCGAGTTTCCCAGCGACCGCTGGCCCGACCACTGGCGGGAACTGCGCCAGGCCAAAACGCTCCATTTCCGAACCACCCACCGCCGCCGGGACGGCTCGCTGGCGCCGGTCGAGGTGGCGGCCCACCACGTCGAACTCGCTGGCCGGGAACACATCTGCGCCCTGGTCCGCGAGCTCACTCCGCAACGGCAGACCGAGATCGCCCTGCGCGAGAGCGAGGAGCGCCTGGCGCTGGCGCTGGCGGTTTCCGGCCAGGGCCTGTACGACCTCGATATCACGACCGGCCAGACGGTCTTCAGCGACGAATACGCCCGGATGCTGGGCTACGAGCCGTCCGAGTTGGAGCTGACGCCGGCGACGTGGGCGAGCTGGCTGCATCCGGAAGACCGGGAGCGACTCTTGCGGCTCTTCGAGGATTGCGTCACCGGCAAGCGATCCGACTACCGGGCCGAGTTTCGCCTGCGCACCCGCTCCGGCGAATGGGTCTGGGTTTTGTCCGTCGGTAAGATCGTGCGGTGGGATGCCATCGGCCGACCTTTGCGCATGGTGGGCACCCACCTGGATATCACCGACCGCAAGCGAACGGAAAACGCACTGCGAGAAAGCGAGGAGCGCTTCGCCAAGGCGTTCCACGCCAGCCCGGCCCCGATGGCCATCTCCATCATCGAAACCGGCCGTTTCCTGGACGTGAACGAACAATGGTTGAAGATGCTGGGCTATACCAGCGAGGAAACCATCGGTCGCACCTCCATCGAACTGAGCATCTGGGCCGATCCGGGCACGCGCGAACGAATGACCGCACGCCTTCGCGCCGATGGATTTTTCCGGGAAGCCCCGGTGCGTTTTCGGACCAAGACGGGTGCGATTCTGGACGCGCTGTGGTCGGCGGAAATCATCCGACTCGGCGAGCAGGAGGTGATGCTATCCCTCATCTACGACATCACCGACCGCAAACGAGCGGAAGCGGAACTGGAACGGCATCGGGAACACCTGGAGGAACTGGTCGCCGAGCGCACCGCCGCGCTGCGTCAAGCCATGATCCAACTGGTGCAGTCGGAGAAACTGGCCGCGCTGGGCAGCCTGGTGGCCGGAATCGCTCACGAACTCAACACGCCGTTGGGTAACGCCCGCACCGTCGCCGGCGCCTTGGGCGAGGAGGTGCGCGCCTTCGCCGCCGCCGTCGAATCCGGCGCCCTGCGCCGTTCCCAGGTGGACGCTTTTCTGAACCGAAGTCGAGAAGCAGTCGATCTGATGGAACGCAACGCCACCCGCGCCGCCGATCTGATCGGCCACTTCAAACAGGTGGCGGTCGATCAGACCAGCATGCGCCGACGCCGCTTCCTCCTGCGCCGGACCGTCGAGGAGTTGCTGGCCACCCTGCAACCGCAATTCAAACGCACCGCCCACCGCGTCGAGTTGGACATTCCCCCGGATCTGGAACTGGACAGCTACCCCGGTCCGCTGGAGCAAGTGCTCGCCAACCTGGTCGACAACTCCCTGACCCACGGCTTCGCCGGGGTCGAAACTGGGGTGATTCGTATCCACGCCGCGTCGCCCAACGCCGTACAGGTCCACATAGACTACACGGATAATGGGGTTGGCGTCCCTGAAAAGATACTTAAACGCATCTTCGAACCGTTCTTCACTACCCAGTTAGGCAGCGGCGGTAGTGGATTAGGACTATATATTGTCTATAATTTAGTCACTAGTGTGTTAGGGGGGACCATTCAAAGCCATAGCGTGGTGGGTCAGGGAATCCGCTTCACGCTCGTCTTGCCCCGGATCGGTCCCGACCAACCTGTTGTGGAGTTGCCCGTATGACTGATGACTGGATTCCGCTGACGCACGACCTCGAAAAATCAAAGGGTTCTCCAGCCGTCGGTCCGCCGCCGTGGAAAGTGCT
>JRYF01003767.1_pt1 | contig 23958 bp, 13 predicted proteins | sample 235331 | NCBI WGS metagenome assembly JRYF01 (sample SAMN03074217, study PRJNA261475) | activated sludge metagenome | biome: Wastewater Treatment Plant; feature: Wastewater; material: Activated sludge; isolation source: activated biomass of a wastewater treatment plant treating hydrocarbon... ...
TAACCGCCGCCGCCGCCGCGGCTTTCTTTCGGTTCAGCTTTCTTGACCACAATCGTGCGGCCATCCATTTCTGTCTCGTTCAGCCCATTGATAGCATTGCGTGCTTCTTCGTCGTTCGGCATTTCAACAAAGCCGAATCCCTTCGATTTGCCTGTAAATTTGTCCGTAATGACGTTGCAGGTCGTTACATCGCCATACTCTTCGAATGCAGCACGAAGATCGTCCTCGTGCGTGTCGTAGTTCAATTTTGCTACGAAGATGTTCATTGCAAAAAAATTAAAAAAGTGAAAAATGAATGAGAAACTCCCTGACTGGCAAAAGACTTTAAAAACGAACACAGATGGAGAATAAAGGCAGATAGGCTGGAAGACGAGTTGCGGAGTTAAAAACTTACGAAAACTTACTTGCCTGACTACTGACGAACCACTTGCCGGTTAAATCTTACTTGCAGCGGACAGTGAATATCTCAAAGAACGTCGCAAAGGTAAATACTTTTTTTTCGAATTGTCAATAGCGTACCCAAAATCGGGCGGCTATGCGTTAATATTTTACCAAATGTGAGATGCAGAAAAAATTGATTTGTAGCAAATTGCAACGAAAACGCATGAAATGACACTGACTTCACAAGTATCCAAAACTTGGGAAGTCTTATTATCAAGCCATCACCGCATCAACTGCACCGCCCCTTTCAGCAGTCGTCGTTTCCCGTCGTCGAACACGACAAAAACCTCATACGCATAGACCGCCGCCGGCGCTGGCCTGCCCCGAACGGAGCCGTCCCATCCGTCGCGGACGCTGCCGGGCGAGAGGTCTTTTTTATCGAAAACTAGCCCGCCCCAGCGATCAAATACTTTCAGTTCAAGCACTTCCTGCACATCGCCTCCGGCGAAAAGGGTGAACACGTCGTTGATGCCGTCGCCATTGGGCGAAAAAGCATTAGGAATGAACACTTTGTAAAAATCGAGCACAAGGTGTACCAGGCTGTCGCAGCCGAGCCGGGAGGTCAGGGCCAGATCGTAACGGCCCGGCGAGGTGAACGACTGCTTGCCAACGCGATAGGATTCGCCCTCCAGGATTTTTGCAAAAACCGTATCGGCCTTGCCACCGATCACCTCCAGAGTGAGCCGCACGATGCTGTCGCAGTTTTCCGCCGTTTTCAAGGTGTCCCAATACACGCCGCCCTCCGGGATGTTTTTTCCTTTAAAAAAATAAGGGGACTCCATACAGGTTGTATGCTCGATGAAGGCATATTCTATCGGTATGCGATACCGATAGGCAGGCGTTATCCGGCAACTGTTAGGCCCCAAGACCCTGACCTGATAGCTGCCTTCCTCGGCCACACCTTCGAGCACCGGCCCCGTTTGGCCCGGCAGGGCAATGCCGTCCCTGTACCATTGGTACTGGAGCGTGTCCCTCTGCGGCAATTGGAGCGTGATGTTCCGGGAGCAGGGGTGCCCCTCCGCTGTGATGAGGAACTTGAAGTCGTTCTCCTCGGCCAGCACGAGTTTGTCGAAGAAGTAGTACGTGCTGAAGGAATAGATGACCTCGGTGCAGTCCGGCCCGATGGCAATGGCCCGGATGTCCTGCGTGGGCGTTACGGTGATTTCTTTCAAGTGCCACTGGAAAGTGCCACTAATTGGCGCGGAACCAAGCTGTACCCATCCCGGCCCGTTCAAGGGGCAGCCATGATTGGGGTTGCCCATGCCGAAAGGCAGATAAGCACAATCGGTGGTACCAAAGAAAACCAGTGTGGTGGGGGGCGAGTGCGGGGGAAGCGTGNNCCCCGCGTGAACCCGACATAAAATTCAAACCGGTAAGTAACGCCTGCTTTCAGCGGCCCGGTGAGGCAGGCCCCGGCGTATTCTTTCCAGTTGGGCACGGGCGGTTGGCCCCCCGGCCCGCCCGGTCTGCCATTGCGAAAGCCCACGCAGCCGTCACCATCGGGAAAGGGAAGTGGTGGGGGCATTCCTGCCCAGCCCATCCAGCCGCAGTCATGCAGGTAATCGGTCGTGGCTTCCGATGCCTGAATCCAGCCCGTGGCACACTCAAGGCTCGACCGGGTCGGGGGGCAGCACGATTTCTCCTCGAAAGAGGGATTGGGGATGAGCGACAAGGGTTCGGCGATGGGACAGTCGCAGTCCGGGTCGTTCAGGTCAATCAGGCCATCACCGTCGTCGTCAATGCCGTTGTCGCATATTTCCACGGTATAACTTGCCGGGGGATTTGGCAGCAGGAAAGCCATGTATCCGGCCAACAGAAAGGGAAAGTATAGCAGTATTTTCATGACGAGGAGGTGTTGTGGCAATGGTCATCGTTCCGGCATAAGCATACTTTGTTTGAAATCTTTTTGGAGCAGGAGTTGGATGTTGGTCTTCACGATTTCGCCCATGGTCGTGCAGCGCAGGAAACGGTTGTTGTGGTGATGTTCGGCCAGCTCGTGTTTGAGCTGGTCCACTTTTTCGGGAAATGAAAGAGTGTCGCCGGCCATCACGTCCAGCAGTTCGTCCACCCTTTTTTGGGCATTCTTGATTCGGACGGAGATAAGGGTCCGTTCTTCCAGTTGGTATTGGTGGACGGTTTCGTTCGACATGTGCCTTATGCCCATAAAGATAATGGGATTGTTTTCTTTGAAATATTGGGGAAGGTAAAAGTTTTTCCGGCCTTCGTAGGATTGTTGGTCGAAATCAATGGCCCTCATGCGGTACTGGTTGCCCTCGATGTCGGGCGTGATGTCAATGACATAGTTGTAGGAGCGCATATCGCCGAGCAGGCGGACAAAGCAGCGCTCGTTGAATTTCACGAACTCTTTGGCGACCCGTATCTGGTTGAAAACAGACACTTCGGCGTGGTGCTCCATGAAGCGTTCTCCGGGGATGCCAGCAATGTGCTCTTCTATAAGTGTTTTGCCATCAACAAAATACATCACGTGGTTGGGCGAGAGCAGTTCCTCCAGTTCCAATCCATAAACACGGTTGGCATCGGTTTTTTTGACGTAAAAATGGTCGTAGTTGTCGTTGAGCCGGTTGACGATGCGCACCCGGAAGGGCTTGGTATTTCCGAAGTGGCAATAGTCAATGCGGGAAACCGTAAGGTGTTGCAGCACGTCGAGGTTGCCGTCTGTTTTCAGCAAGGCATATATATATGTAAGCGCACGGGACAGTTCCGCCTCGTCCGATTGGTTGAACTGCACCGTTTCCCAAAGTGTATCCCTGCCCTGTTGGTCGTAGAGGGTCGCCGAGTTGGCATAACACAGCAAGTCCTCGTACTTTACCGGAAGTTGGGTACACCGGTTGTACTTTGTCAGGTACTGCCGGAGCGGCTCACTGACCGGAAAAGGGATTTTCTTTTTAGAGGGCTTGTTGTTCTTCATGTCGTGGCGGTAGTCAGGCAGTTGTATTGTTTCTGACCTTATTGGAAATCGTCCAATTGAAAAGCAAAGTCAAAGTTTCCTTTACCCACCGTTTTTTCCAGTTTGGCAACGATGGCTTTTACGTTGTCGTAAGGCCCACTGAAATAAAATGGCTTGCCATCTTTTCCAAATTCGAATTCCTCGAATACCACATCTTCGCGTGCGGGGAGGATGTATTGTGAGACGGCGAAATCCTTCTCTGGCTTGAATCCCAGCTTCTCTGCGTAATCTATACTTCCATAAATGAGCGTGGCGGCCTGGTCAATGCTGCATGGAATCATTTCCGCAGCCTGATTGATTCTATCCATATGCAACTCGAACGTTGCCAATGACAAATCGTGATGATATAAGGTATTTTTCACCCCCAAGCACCAAGTGTCCACGACATAACCACCCATAATAAGTTTGCCATTGGGTCTCATCCTGGCAACCACGATTTGGCTTATGCCATTGGTGGGCAGGCTGTAGCAGCAGATGTGAACCGGGTAAGTCCGGGCCTTGCGCTTGATCAACTCGACAGGGGAAAGCCCCGCCTTTATCTGAATTTTCTTTTTTGGGAACATATCGTAGCTTTTGATGCAAATATGGCAATTTCCGCATTAGGGAAGGGAATCGCCTGGCAAGATTGTTTTGCAAGAGCTTGACCCCATTGTTGCGGGGTGGGGAAAGCACTCAAACACCCCCGACCCCTAAAGGGGAGCAGCCAGAAGCACCAGAAGCCCGTCGTTGACGTAAAGCGCTCCCCTTTAGGGGTCGGGGGTGTTGGGCAGCCGTAAAGCGCTCCCCTTTAGGGGGGCGGGGGTGTGTGGCGGACGAACACACTCCTACCTTAGATAGAAAGAGAACCGTCTCGGTGGGCCTAAAGAACATGGCAGTATATGACCGGAACCAGACATTTTCTGGAATTATTGCAGTTCTTCCAATTAAAAGTGTTTGTTTTGCCATGTTCACTTATTTTTTTACTAAAATTCAATCGAATGAAAAAACTCAACATCACACTCCTACCGCTTTTTTTTCTGTTAGCCATGCAATTTGCAGTTGCTCAAAACGACACCCTGCTCTTTCAGGATTTCCAACTGGAACTGATTGAGAATGTGGACTATGCGCTCTTCCCAGAAGTGCCCGACACGGACAACATGTGGGTCAACTGGGACGAAGACGGTGTCAACGATTTCAACAATCGCCCGAAAAACTGGTACGGTGCCCTGGAATTTTATCAGGCTACCTGGAACGAAATTCCAGCTTCTGACACCAATTTCGTCGTTCACAGCAGTTCCTGGCTCGAGAACTTCGATCCCAACAACAGCAACTGGCTCATCTCGCCGCTTATCTACATCAGCGACGACCTGGCGACCCTGCATTGGAAATCGGCACCTCGGCAAGGCCCCCGCTACATGGACGGCTATGCCGTGAAAATCCTCACGGGCAATAGCGATCACACCGATCCGAGTGCAACTTCCACGACCGTTTTTAGGGCTGCGGAAATGGTTGATTTTGTTCCTGGGTCTCCTGCGGGCAGCCTCGACCCTGCCGACTATGTAATGAGTTCAGGCTATGTCCACGCCAACAACTGGACGGACACGACCTACATCATCCTGCCTGAACCGGGCGAAACATCCAATGGTGCCATATTGGAACCACACAGCGTCAGCCTCGCCGATTGGGCCGGCCAATGGGTTTACATCGCCTTCCACCACGATTCTTCCGATGACAACTTCATGGAATTGGACGACATCCTCTTGCTGGGAACTATGGAAGTTTCTTCGACTCGTTCATTGGAAAACGAACTTCGCTTCGTGACCTTTCCCAATCCGGTTGACAACTTCCTGAACGTCATGTTCCGCCTCGGTGAACCGGCCACCGCCAGCCTCGAATTGTTCAACCAACATGGTCAACTCGTCGCCCTGCGCAACCTGCCCGCCCGCGCAGCGGGGGAGTTCAACGAGCAGTTCGATCTCCGCAGGCTCCCTGCCGGTGCTTACACCGTCGTGCTGACCGTCAACGGACAGCCTTTTGCGAAAAACATCATCAGAAGGTGATTTGCAATTTCACTGGATAAACCTTTTGGGTTTTCATTTTGAAAAAAACAAACAAAAAAACGCCGACAGGGATGTTCCCTGTCGGCGTTCTTGTTTTTCATAATGAAATTGGGCAATGCTATTCAATCACGATTTTTTGCAAATAGACCTGCCCATCAGTTTGGTATTGGAGAGAATACACCCCCGCAGGCAAATGGGAAGTATCCAGCCGGACTAGCTGGTTTTCTTTTGCTGGACGGTTCATGATCTCCCTACCGGTCATGTCAAAAAGCCGCAGTGTTCCCGGCTGGGGACCTGTATCGTTGGGCATGGCGAAGACCTCCTTGCCGGCGGGGTTAGGGAAAGCCAAAAGGCCCGGCATTGGCGAAGAAATGCTCAATCCCGAAACGACCAGCACCTCCACCGGCTCCCGCTCGGAGATACAGGTCAGCCCTTCCTTCTGTATTTTCCAATTGTAGAAATAGTAGTAGAAGTTGTTGCCAAAAAACGAGGTGGTCATTTGCCCCACATCCCCGATGGGATAGGGATACTGCACCCCGGAACTGTTGCGGAAAAGGTTGTTCTGCGGGCAGCGCAGCGAAAGCATGTTGCCGACCGGCACCTCAAAGTTCAGTTCCACAGTATGTTGCCCCTGCGAAAGCTGGACAGAGGTTTCCTGCAAAACGACATCATCGGCATTGACCAGTTGAATGGTGCGCATCCCGGAGGGTGCTTCGTTCGGCACATAGACCGTGACCGTGAGCAGGGTGAAAGGTTCCCAAACATTGAAAAAGGTGAACGCTCCCTGTGCCGGGATGCCGCCGCCGCCGCTGTTGTCAGGTTTGCCGCCCGACTGTATTTCTCCGGGGTAAATGTGATGGGACTCCACGTAATAGGTTGCGGTCATATCCAAAGGTGGGGTCTGGAACGAAGGGCCTGTGCCGAGCAAATTACCGCCGGTGGGCTGGTCGTACCAGTGCAGGTTTTCGCCGGAAGCCGTCAGCAGGATGGAGTCGCCCTGCACGATGCTTGCACCCGTCACCACCGGTGCAGGTGCCGGCTGCACTTCAATGGCAATTGGCACCGAGGTCAATTGCCCTGCCGCACACAAGGCATCCACCGATACCGTATAACTGCCCGATTCGCTGATGGTAATTACTTGCCCGGTCATTCCGTTCGACCAGACGGGGTTCGTGCCATGCGAGGCAGTGAGCGCCACCGAGCCGCCTTCGCAGAAAACAGGCTTTCCACTGAGGGCAATGGCAGGCGGCAAATCCTCCACGATGCTCACGATCACGGTATTGGTGAAGGATACGCAGCCCACGTCGTCGGTAAGAACGGCGCTGTAATTCCCCGCCTCAGAAACCGTGATGGATTGGGCCGTGGAGTTGTTTGACCAGGCATAAGAAAACCCATCGGGCGCTATCAATTCGACCGACGTGCCGGGGCAGAGGGCTGTCGTGCCGTTGATGGCCAACTCCGAGTTGGGGAGGAGGCAGGTCGCTTCGGGTAGGTTGTGCGTGGTATTGATGGCAGGATTCACGACGGAGGTCACGACACCGGAAGGCCAGCGAATGACCAGTGAATCCACGTGGTCGGCCTGGCCTATGCCAAAGTGGGTGGTGAGGGAGTTCATGGGGCTGAAACTTTCGCCAGAGCGCACTTCCCGCACCTGAATGCCCCAGGTGCCGTAAATCTCGACCCTCGACCCGATACCGTTGCGGTTGCTTTGAATACCGATGGTGTTGATTTTGAGCCAGTTGTTGGAGTTGCCATCGTTGATCCAAAGCTGATTGCCCCTGATGACATCCAGAAAACCATCGTTGTTGAAGTCTCCGATTCCGCCGGGCGTAACGGGGGCATTTTGACCGACGAAGGTGAGGTCGCCCTTGCCGAGGTAAAACTTGTTGAGCAGTTCGGAGAAAATGTCCATATAGCCGTCGTTGTTGAAATCCCCGGAGGCGTTTTCCCAAGCGCCCAGGTCGAAAGCATTGATGCCAGAACCGGCGATCACATCGGTAAAAGTGCCGTCGCCATTGTTGCGCAGCAAACGGTTCTGGAAGTCGTGGTTGACGATGAAAGCATCGAAATCGCCGTCGTTGTCGAAGTCTTCAAATACGGTACTCCAGGACTGGGCGTTGTCGTCGAGGCCTGCAATGGCACCGACTTCCGAGAACGTGCCGTCGCCGTTGTTCCGGTAGAGCAGGTTGGTGCGGTCAATGTCGCCGGGGGGTGCTCCCCCTTTGCATTTGGTGATGTAGAGGTCCATATTGCCGTCGTTGTCGTAATCCGTCCAGATGGCGGCGTAGTTGCCGGGGCGGTTGGCCGTCACGATGAGGGTTTGGTCGAGTTGCATCACGCCGTTGCCAAGATTGCGGTAAGGGTGGGATTGAGAAACATCGTGACAAACAAAAGCGTCGAGCCAGCCATTGTTGTCAATGTCGGCCATGGTGGAGCGCTGGCTGAAAATATAGCCTGGCATTTTGGTTTCGGTATAGGCCGAGCCGTCGCCATTGGCCATGACGAAAGACACTGCCTGGCCGCCGCCAAAAAGCAGGTCGTTGAAGCCGTTGTTGTCCAAATCGCCCGCACAGATGCTCCAGTCCGGCTGCACTTCGAAGTTGATCGGGAACTGCGTCTGCAGGAACGAGCCGTCGGGCTGCTGGTAGTCAATGATCAGGGCCGTGCTCGACACCCGCACCACGTCGTCGAGGAAGTCGCCGTTCATGTCAACGGCGCAATCGCTGTAAGTAAACCCGATGACCGGGTTGAGCAGGAATCCTTTGTTGGTAAATGTCACGGGTTGTTGAGCCGTGAGCGTCGTCGCTGCAAAGCAGCACATAACTAATAAGGTGTAAACGTTCGTGTATTTCATAAAAAATGGTTTTCTAAGTGGCTGTGACAAAACCTCTGACGAGCCAGAAAATGGCATATTCCCGACCTTTGGTGCGGGACAGGCTTGGTGGCAGACGTAGGGAATTTTTCAAGGGATAGTGGGTTCTATCGCTTGAAAAATTGCCACAGTCTGCCGCCGAGAGATGGCGTTTTATGGCCGTCAAAGGGCTTTATCACAGCCTCTAATGATTTGCCGTTTTGGCGATTTCATACCAAGCCAAACGCAGCGGTTGATCGGACTGGCAAAGTTTTAATAAATTGTCATTGATTGCCAAAAAAAATCAACCTCTGTCTGCTCAATAACAATCCCAACCATCCAACCATGAGTCCACTCCGAAAAGTCAATGATAAAACCGTGCCTCCGGCACGGGAGAAGAATTTTTGGAGAGAGAGATGATTTTGAANNTTTCCTATAATTGACTTTTCGGAGTGGACTCAACCATCCAAACCATCCAACCATCCAACACCCCCCGCTCTAAGCAAATTTTAAGCAATTCCTAAACTCCATCTAAGTTTTGCAAGGCAGTGCGGTACTAACTTTGCCCTCCGAATTGGGACATGTACCTCTTACCACTCGGAATAAAACGCCATTCCTATAGGAACCGCCACCAAAAGATGTGATTCCTGATATTTTCACCCCAAAATACCACACCTCTCAGGGTCAGGTATGCCATGAAATAAGAAATCAAGACAAGATTGGATAGTAATCCCATACGCTGATATCATGTTGCCCATTCAGTATTTACCCTCCTACGCGAACAAAACGGCAGTTAACCGTGCATGTACCCTGTTTTGTATTCTGATAATCTCCACACTTCAGTTGCTGACGGCCCAGGATACTTTGCTGATCAAGGATTTGGACGAAGTGAAAATTATCGGACAAAGCAGCAATATCCAGCGCTTGCCCCAGGTGCAGGGCACCTACATCTGGTCAGGAAAGAAAAACGAAGTCATCCAACTGCTTCTAGCAGATGTCAACATTGCTGAAAAAACGCCCCGGCAGATTTTTGCCAAAATACCCGGTGTGTTCGTCTATGACATGGACGGCACGGGCAACCAAATGAACATTTCGACGAGGGGCCTCGACCCGCACCGTGGCTGGGAATTCAACCTCCGAAAAAACGGCATCATCACCAACTCCGACATGTACGGCTACCCGGCCAGCCATTACAGTATGCCCATGGAGGCCGTCGAGCGCATCGAACTGGTACGGGGCACGGGAGCGCTGCAATACGGCGCTCAGTTCGGCGGCATGTTGAACTACGTGGTGAAACAACCCGACACCGCTCGTGCCATTAGCCTGGAAAGCATCAATTCGCTCGGCTCGTTCGGGCTGCTGAGCACCTATAATGCCATCGGAGGGAAAGTCGGCAAACTGGAATATTATGCCTACTACAGCAAACGAGTCTCCGACGGCTACCGGGACGGCAGCAGGAACGACTTCGACGGCCAATCGGCCATTTTGAAATATGTACCCAACGACCGACTGACCCTCACGGCCGAGTTCGCCCGTTCCCGGTATGTCTATCAAACTCCCGGCCCCTTGACGGATGCCATGTTCCGGGAAAACCCCCGCCAAGCCACCCGATCCAGAAACTATTTCAGCCCGGAAATATACGTGCCTTCCATTTCCGCCGACTGGCAGTTGGGCACTGACACCCGGCTGTCGTGGACGGTCTCTGCCGTGCTGGGCCAGCGGGGCAGCGTGATGTACGACAGGCCCGCCACAGTGGCAGATTCCATTGATTCGGCTACTTTGACTTTCGCCAAGCGCCAAGTGGATATTGACAACTACCACAGCTACACCTCGGAACTCCGCCTGCTGCACGGCTATAAATTGGGCAAGCTACGTTCCATAGTCGCTGCCGGGGTGCAGTATTTCAACAATGACCTGCACCGCCGCCAATTGGGCAAAGGCACGTCCGGTTCCGATTTCGACCTTTCACTCTCCGAACCTGGCTGGGGCAGGGATTTGCGCCTCAAGACCCAAAACATCGCTTTCTTTGCCGAAAACCTGATACAGATCACGCCTGCCCTCTCCATTAGTCCTGGCGTGAGGGTGGAGTCGGGTTCATCGAGGATGTCGGGCATCATCACCTATTTGCCGGAGGATGAAATACCCAACACGATTGAACACCGCTTCCCGCTTTTCGGGGTAAACGTGAATTACGATCTGCACGAACGCCAAAACCTGTATGCTGGTTGGTCGCAGGCTTATCGCCCCGTCATTTTCAAAGATATTATCCCCGGCTCGATATTTGAAAGGGCCGACAAGAACCTGCGCAATGCCCAGGGCTACAACATGGAAGCCGGTTACCGGGGCACGGTGGGCAGCTTCCGCTGGGACCTGAGCGTTTTCCGCTTGCAGTACAACGATCGATTGGGCAATCAGGCATTGGGCGAAGGAAATGATTTCATTATTTTCAGAACCAACATCGGGCACTCGCTCACGCATGGCGTGGAGGCGTTCGGCGAGTACGCCTTCAGGCTCTTCGACGCTTTGCGCTGCAATGTGTTTACCTCTACGGCATGGATGGATGCCAAATACCAGGATGCCAGCATCAGGACGGGGAATGAAAATACCGATGTGAGCGGAAACAAGGTGGAAAGTGTTCCGGCCTGGATCAGCCGCAACGGATTGAACGTTAAATACAAACGCTACAGCCTGACCGCCCTTTACAGCTATACGGGAGAATCCTTTGCAGACCCCCTGAATACAGTGGCCCCCTCCGCAACAGGAGCCGTGGGGCTAGTGCCTGCTTACGGATTGGTGGACCTGAACGCCTCTTGCCGCATCTCCACCAAAGCGATGGTGCGCTTGAGCATCAACAATTTGGCGGACAACCAGTATTTCACCAAAAGGCCCACTTTCTACCCCGGTCCGGGTATTTGGCCTTCCGATGGCAGGAGCGCAGTGCTGACAGTAGGGGTAAAGATTTAAGAGAACCTGACAAATTTTGATTTTTATGGGAAAATGGTTGATGAGTGCGTTATTTTTGCTGCTGTTTTTTGCTTGCGACCCTGATACGAGCAAAATTGACACGGCATTTGCAGAAAAAAGGGCGCTTCTTTGCAGAATGGAGCAACTCAAGGCCCAAAACGACAGCCTCTGGAACGGTGTTAACCAAGCGCTGGAGGAATCGCTGCCGACCGATATGCCACCCGACGAACGACACAATATGCTGGCAGTCAAAAATGCGGGCCTGATTGCCATGTTTCAGGTTTTCCCAGAACTCGATACTACCCTTCAGGAAAAGGTCATGATGGCAGGAAAAGCAGATGAAACAATCGCTGAGGAAATGAAGGAAGTGATGGAAAAACTGGCGCTCACCGAAAACAACCTGAACTCGGCTCTCGAAAAATTGCAGTCCCAAAATAAGAACCGTTATCTCGAAGTGAAGCAGGAACTGCTCGAAAAAGAAAATTTACCATGTAACTGAAAGCGATATGCATCCCGGCATTTGAACGCCCATGAACGTGGTCAATGCCGGTGACCAACTCAAATCACTTTAAATCCGATGTCATGAACATTAAAATCTTACGCATCATTGCCTGCCTCTTGATCCTTGTGGTAGGTTTTTCGGCTTGCCGCAAAGACGAAATAGACCTGCCAGAACCCAGCGGCATTCAAACCAAAGACTTCAACAACAAGGTGGCCCTCGAATGGATGGATTTCTTCCTCGAAATCGAGCGCTTCACGCCGGGCTACCGCCCGCCGGCATCTGCAAGAAACGCTGCCTACATTGGTTTGGCCGGCTACGAAGCTGCCCAACCCGGCATGGCCAACGAGTACAACTCTTTTTCCGGCTACTACTTCGGCCTCACCTTGCCCAAAATCGAGCAGGGTGCCACCTACCATTGGCCCACTTGCGTCCATGCAGCTTATGCCACCTCATTCAACCGTTTTTTCCCAACAGCGCCGGCTGCACAGTTACAGAAAATGTTCACGCTGACGCAGAAATTTTACAACCAGTTCTCCGCCGAGGTTCCACAGGATGTTTTCAACCGCTCCAAGGCTTTCGGCGAAGCGGTGGCCAATGTCATCTTCGAGTGGTCGAAAACGGACACTTATGGCCACGAAGCCTATCTCAAAAACCACGACCCGAACTACGTGCCCCCATCCGGTCCAGGCCGCTGGCAGCCTACTTATCCTGACTACACGCCTGCATTGCTGCCACATTGGGGCAAGGTAAGGACTTTTGCCGCCAATCAGGACGACACCGTGCCTACACCTATCCCTTACAGCACCGACCAAAGCTCACAACTTTACGTGCAGGCCAAGGAGGTGATGGTCATCGTCAACAATATCAAAGAAGGTAAAAATGCCACCGACCGTTGGATTGCCGACTTCTGGAGCGACGACTGCCCCATCCTGACTTTCACGCCGGCAGGTCGCTGGATTGCCATAACCAATCAAGTGGTTGCCTCCCGCAACGTGTCGCTCGACGTAGCCGTTTACGCATACGCTAAGGTCAACATGGCCATCTGCGATGCCGGCATTCGCTGCTGGAACGAAAAATACAAGTACAACTTGCAGCGCCCGATTGACTACATACGTGAGGTGATGCCCGGTCAGCAGAACTGGAACACGATGATGTGCCCAGATGGCTCCGGCGCTTATTTCACGCCGCCGTTCCCGGCCTATCCGTCCGGCCACGCAACGTTCGGTGGTGCCGCCGCCGAAGTGCTGACCGATGTCTTTGGTTTCAATTACAGCATGATTGACCGCTGCCACGAAGGCCGTACCGAGTTCATCGGCACGCCCCGCCAGTTCCGCAATTTTTATGAAATGGCGGAGGAAAACGGCTACTCCCGCATCCCCATTGGTGTCCATTTCCGCATGGATGCAGAGGCTGGCGTGGATTTGGGCTACCGCATCGGCAGAAAGGTCAACAACCTGCCCTGGAAGAAGTAATACCTCTTTTTTAAAAGCCGTGTGAATTGGCTTCACAAAAAACACAAGAAGCGCAACCTGACTCATCAGGTTGCGCTTCTTGTGTTTAGCCACTTGGTGACTATTGATACTCGTAACACCCAATGTCCGGCATCACCGGGTCGCGGTCGTTTCCCTCAATGTCAATGACGATGCCCGGTACAGGAATGGCTTTTCCCTGAGCAAACGAAAGCGTGTCGAGACGAAAATCACTGTTGTTGGCGGCAGCGAAAAGCGCCTCTTGCGGCGTAGGTGTGTAACAGGGATTGCAATGGGTGAAAAAATCGGGGTAGCCCGTCTGTGCGCTGAGCAAATCCTGCACCCGCACGATGCAGTGGGAAAGGGCGTAGTCCATCGTGAAGAAGTCCTGTCCCCGGTTGCCGGTGAAGTCGCTGATGGAAATCTCGTCGCGTTTCGACCCATAAAAGATGCAATTGACAAAACGGGCATCCAGCTTATTGATGCGGGGCGGGGCAGTGGCGCAGAGGGGGTCGTCGCAAGTGCCATTGCCCATGCTGAGAGCGGGTGCGTCCGTGCCATAATTTGCCAGGGTGCAATAGGTGAAACGGTACTGGCCCCCATAAGCAAGCTGAACGTTGTGGAAGCCGTTGTTGTAAAACAAGCAATTTTCCGCCGTCACATTGGCATGATAGGCAAAAAGCCCCGCACCGGAGGTGTTGAAAATCTGCACGTTTTTCATCGAAAGCGCTGTCGTGGAATCCACGTACAGACCAAACAGCGAATTTTTGATGGTGGCGTGCTCGATGCGGTGGCCCTTGCTGCCAGCCCCCAGGATGATGCCCGTCCACTGTCCGGCCGCATTTGCAAATTCTTCCTCCAGCCGGTCGCCCTGAATGATAACGGGGTTGTCCACCGTGCCGAGCACCTGGAGCTTCCCGTTGCCCAGCATAAAAAGCCTTCCTGTGTTGTAAATAATAGACTGGTTGTTGTCCCCCTGAATCCTCGACAGGCCACCGTGAACGTGGACACGGGCACCTGCCGGGATGGTCAGCGTGCAGTTGTCGAAGGCCACAATACCATAAATGACATAAGGTTTGGGATCGTCCCAGACGACCTCCCCCCCACCGCAGGAATACAGCACGATGCTGTCTTTCGACCATCGGTTGGGGATGTAGTTGGCGTTTTGCCCCCAAGCCTCCAGCACAACGGACTGGCGGTTGCCGTTCGTTTCAAACAAAATGGAATCATACACGAAATAAGGACTGACGGACAGTGGATCGTCGGGGTTGATGGTCACTTCCGCAAAGATGTATATCGAATCGTTGGGATAAACCACCACATCGCTGTGCCGGTCGCCGGGTATGCCGTCCACGTTGAGGTTGAACTTGGATTGCGGGTTGCCGGCCAGTTCAATTTTTGAAATGCGGATGCTCTCTTTGTGGCGGTTGAATACTTTTATGAAACGGGTGGCCGAGCCTAATTCCGTGAACACGGTGTCGAAGCGCAGTGTGTCCACCGAAAATTCGAGTTTGTCGCTCCCGGATGTGGTGAAGCGGTCTTCTTTGTTGCAGGCTGTTAGCAAAAGGATGGCAAGGGGGAACAGTAAAAAGTATTTCATAATAATGCGGTTCGGTTATTTCGTCTTTGACCACCTCGTGGTCATTGTCGTTCGCCCTTTAACGCAAAATATGGGTGAGAGTTGTTTGCTGTCGCGCTCGGCGCTGTCAGGTTAGGAACAATGAAAAAACGGCGTGGAGGGAAGTACATCCCTCCGCCGCCGTTTCACAGCATGTTTGAATGATTATTGAAATGGTTATGAATGTCCTTTTTCTTCGGATCGCTTTAGACTCCATGCAATCCATTTTTCAAAACATCCCCCCTACCCTACCTCACCAGTGTCACATCCCCTTCGATGATCCTCGTCGTGCCGTCCTGCATCTCGATTTCAGCGAACCAGACGAAGACGGCCTGGTTGAGCAGCCGGCCCCGGAAGGTTCCGTCCCAACCCATGGCTGGGTCGTTGGGCTGAAAGTCCCGGAAGTCATAGACCTTTTCGCCCCAGCGGTCAAAAATCAGGAGCGATTTGACGCTGACGACCTCTGGCCCGGCGTAAATCAAGAACACATCGTTGGTGCCGTCGCCATTGGGTGAAAAGGCATTGGGCACATAGACCGGTGTCCTTTGCTCCACAAAAATCGTCAGGTTGTCGGTCACATAACAGCCGTTGGAACCCACCGTGACGGTGAAGGTGGTCGTTTCGAGTGGCCGGGCCACCGGATCGAGGCAATTGTCGCAGTCGAGCAGTTCGGTGTTCGTCCATTCGATGTGATCAATGCTGCCGGACGAAAGGCTGACAAGCGCGATGAGTTGCACCGGATCGCCCGCTTCGACAAAGTTTTTGCCCACGAGGTTGGCCGTCAGTTTTACCGTAAGGGTCCCGGGGTCACGAATGGTGAAATCCACCATGTTTTCGCAGCCTCCGGCATCCATGATTTCCAGTTCGTAAAAGCCAGGAGAGAGGAACGGGAAAGTATCGGTGGACACAAAAGGCGCACCGTTCAAGGAAAAGAAGTAAGGCGGCACACCCCCACTCACCGAGCGTATGGCAACAAAAGCATCATTGTAGCTGCTGCAACTGAGGGGTTTGATGTCCAAATCCGGTACGGGTAGCCCTGTATGTTCCGTCAAGGTCACTTCGTCGGTTGCCGAGCAGCCCGGTAGCCCGTTCGAGACGGTGAGGGTATAGGTTCCCGGCTGCGACACTGTGGGAAACTGGATGGTCGGGTTGCCAGGTAAATCACCCTGGTTATATGTCCAAAGATAGGTGATAACCGGCCCGGTAGAGGAACCCATGCCGCCGAGTTGGAAGGATTTTCCAATATCACGGCAACCGATTGAAATATCCTCGCCTGCATCGGCTACCGGCAATGACGCTATCTGAATATCAATGACTTGTGTGTAAACGCAATTGCCTTGCTGGAGGGTGTGGGTTACGATGTGCGTTCCGGTACCGGCCAGTATCGGGTCGAAAGTACCTTGCGCCGGATCAGTGATGCCCGGCCCGCTCCATGTGCCATCAATTGGCAGCCCGTCAACCCTTACGGTCAGGTCAAACGGCAGGCTTTCGCTGGTCAAACATATCGGGTCAACGGCATCAATGAAAATCTCCATGCCGGGGCACTCCAAAGCTGCACAACCCATCGTGATTACCGGGCTTGGGCAAACCGTATTGCCCTGCACGGCCAACTGAACGGAAACCGCCTGACCGGGATTGAGGCCCGTCACCTCATAAGAAGTAGGTGAAATGAGGGTACCCGCAGGCCCTGAAAGCACGACTATGTCGTATCCAAGCGCACCGGCCACATCATCCCAAGTGAAAATCACGCTCTCTGTTGTGGCTGCGCAACTGAACGAAGGTGCCGAGAGTGCTTCTCCCACTTCTACTTGAATTGAGAATACGGAGGAGGTACAACCATCCTGCACGATGCTCAGCGATATGTTTTTCTGGCCGGGCGTTGTCCACACGACCTGATGCGGGCCGGGGCCATTGCCAGGGATGGCTACCCCTCCGCCAAAGTCCCAAGTGTAAATGGCACCCAAACCAGCAGTGCCGGTGAAGGTAACGGTTGCTACTTCACCCGTACAAACCTCCTCGTTGGCGGAAAAGGAGGCTATCGGTTGCTGGAAAATGCCTACCGTGATGGAATCCCTGTAAGTGCAGCTTTTTTCAATAAAAGTAAAAACAAGGGTATGCTGGCCAAAACCGGCCTGGGCCGGGTTGAACGTTCCGGTGGAGGCATTGATGATGCCGGGACCGCTCCATTGACCCAGACCACTCCCATCGCTGCCTGTCACGAGGGCCGTCAATTCAAAAGGAGCCACCGTGCCGAGGCAAATATCTGCTATCGGCTGGGCATCCACGATGATATTGGGGCATGGCTCCGTGCTGCAAGTGAAAGTGGCCGTTGTAGCCGGGCAGGCACCAGCCGAGATCGCCGTCACCTCCACGGTAACGGTTTCCTCTGGTTGCAGGTTGGTCAAAAGATAGGTGGTCGGGGAAGTCTGGGTTCCGGCTTGACCGGTCAGCACCGTCACGGAATAGCCCGAAGCACCGGGCACATCGGCCCAAATGAACATAATGGAAGTCGTTGTTGGGTCGCATTGAATGACCGGTTCCTCAAGCAGCCCAGCCACCTGTATGCTGTTTTGCGCTGTTTGTGAAACACAGCCGTCCGCATTTTCTACCCAGAGGGAAATGGTTTTTGTTCCGGTCGAGGGCCAGGTCACGCTGTGCGGGCCAGGGCCAGTTCCGGGCACGGCAGTTCCACCGTCAAAATCCCAATGGTAAGTCATACCTGCCGATACCGTACCGGTATAGTCAATGATAGCGGCTTGGTCTTCGCACGAGACGGCGGGCAGACTGAAAGCGGCAACGGGCGTATCGGAAACACGTATCACGACAGTGCCACTGTAAACGCACACACCTCCTTCCGAGTAGGTCAAGGTGATGGTATTGTCGCCCAGCGAAGCAAGATTCGCATTGAAAATGCCTGCCGCCGGGTCCGTAATACCGCTGCCCGACCAGGCCAGCGTACCGTTGCCGGAGGCACCCGAAACATTAGCCGACAGGGTGATGGGCGGGTCGGTAGCACTGCGGCAGATGTCGGCCACAGGGTCAATGACGATGGTGACGTTCGGGCACGAGAGCGCCGAACAAGCCTGTTGCGCCATGCTGTTGCCGCAGGCACCGAACCCAATTGCTTCTACTTGTATGTTTACCAGCTCGCCGGGCGAGAGGTCATTTACTTCGTAAGAGGTTTGAGAAGTCTGCAAGCCCAACTGACCGGAAAGCACCGTCACGATATGCCCTGCCGCACCGGGCACGGCATTCCACGTAAAATGAACGCTGGTCAAGGTGGCACTGCACTGGACGACGGGCGTTGGCAGCGGCTCCTCCACTTGGACGGTTGCCGTCGCCGGCAGCGATTCACAGCCATTGGCCCCTTCCACCGTCAGTGTGATGGTATGGGAGCCACCGGTAGCCCAGGTTACCTGATGTGGCCCGGCCCCTGCACCGGGCACGGCCACACCGCCGTCGAAGTTCCAGTCATACAGCAGTCCGGCGGCAATCGAACCGGTATAGGTGACGGTCACTGCATTGCCTGCACACGCAAAGGGATCAACAGTGAAAGCCGCCGTCGGCGTATCGTAAATATTGATGTTGATACTTTGCGTATAAATGCAGTTGGATTCGATGTATGTGAGCGTATAATTGTTTGCGCCGATTGTGGCCAATGCAGGATGCAGCGTACCATTCGCCGGGTTCGTAATGCCGCTGCCCGACCATGTTCTTGTTCCGTTGCCATTGCCGCCCGTAATGGTAGCGCTCAGGTCGAAGGGCATGGTCGCCGGCGTGCGGCAAATATCGGCCACGGGAGGTATGTCTATCGTGACGGTCGGGCAGTCCTGTGCTTCGCATGTTGCCGTTGCCGTTGAATTGCCACAAGCTGTTCCCGATACGGCCACTACCTGAATGGAAACCTGCTCGCCAGGATTTAGACCATTGACCGTGTAAGTGTTCGCAGCCGGTTGATAATTTCCGGTGTGGCCCGACAGTACGGTTACGTTGAAAGCCGTTGCTCCCGGCACATTGGGCCAGGAAAACTGGACGCTCTGGGTCGTGGCGTTGCAGGAAATCTGCGGCTGTGCAAGTGGGCCGTCCACCGTTACCGTTTGTTGGGCAACAGTGGAGACGCAGCCGTTTTGCTGCACCTGCAATGTCACGGTGTAAGTGCCGGGCGTGGCCCATGTTACGCTGTGCGGCCCGCTGCCCGTACCCGGCACGGCCGTGCCGCCGTCAAAGTTCCAAACATAACTTGCACCGCTTGCCGCTCCCCCCGTGTAAGTGACGTTAGCAGCGCTGCCCGCACAAACGGACGAAGTAGCCGTGAACGCAGCGGACGGCAACGCCTGCACCCCAACTGTCACGCTCGTTTCATCAGAACAACTGCCATTCGTTGCCAATACGTAATAAGTCGTCGTAACGGCAGGCGATACGATGGGGCTGTTCAGTTCATTGGCCGGCGTGGCGGGTGTATTGCTGTGAAATGTGATGACGGGGTTGGTATTGTTCGCATCCTGAATGTTCAGGGATGTAAGATCAAAAGAGTTCCCTGCACAAACTTGCGGAGCTGGCCCGCTCACGGTGACAACGGGCGGCAGGATGCTGCCCGACACCGTGACGGAAGCTGTTGAAGTACATGCAGGGGTAAGTGTGTTGTTCGTGATTGTTAGTGAATATGTCCCTGGAATAGTGGCAGTTATAGATGATTGGTTGCTGGTGAAACCACTTGGTCCCGACCAACTGTATGCGCCCCCTGACGGGCTGGATGAAGCACCGTCCAATGTTACGCTAGGATTGTTGCAAGTGAGGGTGGCCGGGTTGGCCGGATTGATGACGGCATTGACCGTCAGTTGGTTGAATGTTAAATGTATCACGCTGTCGCAGCCTTGCCAATTGGGCAAGGTAATGTAGTACGGCCCTGGCGCACAGTAACTCTGCCCCCCAACCGTCGTGCAGCCTCCCTGACAGACGGTAGCGGTTTGCGCCACCGTATCCGGTAAGATAAAGCTCAGGTTCACGATGACCAAGCTGTCGCAACCCCGCCAGGAATCAAGCGTGAACGTGCCGGAAGCGCATACCTGCTGCCCACCTACCGTTATGCAATCGCCCTCGCAGAGGGTCTGGTTGAGGATGGTCGGCTGTATGGCCGGATGGATCGTGACCGTGACGCAGTTGGAAGAAACATCGCCGCAGAAGGGAGCGGTCGTGGAGTTCAGTTGCGAGAAGGCCAGCGCTGTGCTCATCCCGATCAAAGCATTCAGCTTGGAAGAGTCGGGAATATAGTAGGACAAGCCGCATACTTGATAAACGCCTTGAGGTTGTCCCGTAAGGTCGGGCACCGATGTTATCGAGAGTATTGTGCCATTTTGAGAAATGATGTATGCGTAAGCATAGAGCGCGGTATCGGGTGGCGAGTTTGCCCCATAGCCCGGCGGCAAGGTCAGCAACAAGTCAGGGTCGCCATGACAACTCGCCAGGGCAGTCGTGACAAAAGTGCCGCCATCTGCATCGCAAGAGATACAGGCCTGGGTTCCGTTGGCAAAATTGAGGGTGAAATTGTGCAGCACCCCCGTGTCCATGTTGCACACGTCGTTGACCGTGAGCTTCCAGGTACCGTTAGCAGGTGCGCCGGGCGTATTGAAGTCGTTCAGGTCGCAGTTGGGCGCTTGCAAGGCCCCTGTTAGCGGGTCGGTGACACCGCCGCAGGCGACCGTCCAGTTGCCGTTGAGGCAACAAGTGCCCAGCGAACATGGCCCTGAGTTGCATTGGTATTCCGTGTTGTTGGTCAACGGGTTGTGGGTTCCCGTGACGATGCACACCTCTACGTTGTCGTGCTGAGTGCCACAACCACCATAGTTGTTGTTGATGTCGGCCATCAAGAGGTAGTTCGTACCGTTGGGCGAGGTGAGGGACACGTTCAGGTCGCCGACCCAGGTGTGCGAGATGGTAAAACAAACGGAAGTAAGCGGATTGGAACCGAGGTCATTTGTCCCGTTCACCGTCACGTCGAGGAGGCCGAAAAAGCTGCCGTTGTCGGTAATGGGCACAGGACAATTGCCGGTGGAAACACAGTCACATGGTTGGGCCAAGAGCAGTGTGAGCGGCGCGAATAGCATCGCCAATCCCAGAGCGAAGGATTTGCCAGTCATTGTTTTTGATTTTTATGTAGCCTGTCCTTTACGGGGGCAGACTTTACGAATGAGAGGGGGGACTTGGCTTGTTTTATTTATCAGCGAGGGGGCCGTTTTCGGGCATAGGGTTCTGGCAATAGGTCGTTACAACCTCAACAAGCATGGGGCAACGTAAAGGCAGGACGCTACCAAGCGAGGGGGTGTGTGCCGTTATGTTACGAACTTGTTTTCTTGAAAAAAAATAGAAAAACAAAGCAGGGGGAAGGGCTGGCAGAAGTACCCGATACAAAATCGGGCGTTTGCCGGTTAGCTTATTCTAAAAAACAGTGCCAAACAGGTGCATTTCACCGGAAAAAGAAAAACAAAAAAAGCGGAGAACTGCTCCCGTGCTGTTTGTCATGCTGAGGGTGCTTTGATTTTCAATCAATTGCGGAGAAATTTAGGATGGGATCAAAGGAAAAATAAATTCAGAACGCCTGACCTGTTCATAGTTTACCAGATGAGGAATGTGCCCGTCCGCCCAATTCTCTATTCCTCCATCTTGCGCCTCATCAGGCACCCCACCCAGGCGAAAGGTTTTTCCAGCACATAATGGTCTTGCAAAGCTTCCATATCGGAGGGTTGCACATAATAATAATCGTAATGGCCGTCCAATCGCAGGTCTTTGGCGTAGGTCAGCGGCTCGGCGGTGAAGCCGAAGCGGCCCGTTTTCAGGTAGTAGGAGCCGGAGGGGTGGTAAAGCCAATGGACACCGAGTTTTATTTTTTTGCCCGGCGGGAGTTTTTCCTTCAAATATTCGAGCATGTCCCGTGTCTGGAAATCGTAGGCCCATTCGCTGGTGAACTGCAATTGCCCGGCCCGCAGGACGTGAACGGTACAAAAAAGCCCCAGCACTATGGCCAACACGGCTCCCCACCCTCTTTTTTTGCTTCGCAACAACCGAACTGCCAACAAGAAAACAGGCAGGGCCAACAGCGGCAGGAAAAGCAGTGCCGTGCGGTTGACGAGGTACTGCGACCCCAGCAGGTGATGCTGCACGATGGTTGCCAGGCCGATCAGCACCGGCAGCAGCACCGCCGCCAGAAAAAAGCGCCTCCCGGCATCGCCCGGTTTTTTTGCAAAATCCCTCACGGAAAGGAAGGCAGCCGCCATGAGGAGCACTGCCATGAGACCGCCGAACAGTTCCAAGTTATACATCTTAATATAACGCACCCCATAGAGGCTCGTCCTGACGATTGAATTGAGCGTGTCGCCAAACCCGCCTGCTCCGTATTCGAACTCGCCCATTTTCCGCAGCGTGGACACCGGAAAGCGGAGCAACCAATAAAGCACGGCCCCGCATACGGCGGCCATGCCCGCCACATCGGCGAGCAGCCGCCACTTGTTTTCTTTTTTTTGAAAATAATCAACCAACGCAATGCCGCCGGCAACGGCGCAAAGGCAGGCCACGTAGCTAAGCAGGGTAAAATTGCTCATGACGGCAAGAAAGGCCCCGAAGAAACACCCACCCAGATCGGCACGCCGCTCCGTGACCGTCCAGCGGGCGAAATAGTACACACTGGCCAACATCATGGCCACTGCCAGGCCGTACCCCCTGGCCAGCCCGAAAAACTCCAGCAGATAGGGGTTGAAGTTCAGCAAGAGGATGCCCAGCAGCACCAGCCACGGGCGGCCCGGCATATCCGGCCCGACCAGCCATTTCACCAGTTTCACCGAAAAAAAGAGATAGATCACGTGCCCCAGCAGCGCCGGCAGGCGAATGGCCCATTCCGGCCCGCCGAAAAGCCCGACGCTGCCTTTCATCAAAAAAACATAAAGCCAATGGAGGTTGGCGGAACCCCAGCAGTCGGGGTTGGTGCGGCAGGTAAAGATGTTGAAATGTGTCCAGATGGCGAACGAACCGGCCTCGTCGTGGGTGATGGAAAGAAATACCGCCCGCAGGGTGGTGTAAACAAGGAAAAGCAATGGCACGAGCCAGTGCAGGATCGTGGGCAATACCCGTCCTAAAAAAACGGAAGCAGGTTTCACCCGTTCATCGCTCATTGTTGCATCGAAGTATGAGTCCACCCCGAAAATTCAGCATAAGAGAAAAAAAACAGAGAGAGAAGATTATTTTGCTTCTGCTATATGCTATAAATTAAAATGACTTTTCGGAGTGACATCAAAGTCTTGCTATGATGGTCTTGTTGCCCTTCACCCGTTGGCCGAGCGACACGTCTATCTTGGCATCGAGGGGCAGAAAGAGGTCCACCCTGGAGCCGAATTTGATGAAGCCCAGTTCAGCCCCCTGCGTGACGACCTGCCCTTCCTCGCAATAGTTGACGATGCGCTTGGCCATGGCACCGGCTATCTGGCGCAGCAGCACCTCGTCCTCGCCATTGTCAATCACCACGGTCGTCCGCTCGTTTTCGCTGGATGACTTGGGATGCCAGGCCACGAGGTACTTGCCGGGATGGTAGCGGAAGTAATTGACCGTGCCGCTGATGGGGTTGCGGTTCACGTGGACGTTGGTCGGCGACATGAAGATGGATATCTGCAGGCGCTTGTCGTTGAAGTATTCGTGTTCGTGCGTTTCTTCAATGACGACGATCTTGCCGTCGGCAGGCGCATACACGATGTTGTCGTCGGAAATGACGATTTCCCGGCGGGGATTGCGGAAAAACTGCAAAACCGACAGGAAGAGGATGAGCGAAACGATGCCCGACCCCGTAAGCCATTCTGGCCGAAAGAAGTTGATGGAGAGGTTGACGATGCCGAGCACAAGCGCCAGCATCAATAGGATTTGGTGACCTTCTTTGTGGATTTTCATATTTGCACTGTTGTTCGAGGGCACAAAAGTATAAAAACGGTATAAAAAGCCTGACCGCTTTATCAGAATTTTAACCCGGTTGTCAACTGCCATGCCACAAACACAAAAGAGTTGAGTCCACTCCGAAAAGTCAATTTCAGGAAAAAAGAACTGAAGGGGAGAGAGATGATTTTGAAAT
>JRYF01000939.1_pt1 | contig 23858 bp, 12 predicted proteins | sample 235331 | NCBI WGS metagenome assembly JRYF01 (sample SAMN03074217, study PRJNA261475) | activated sludge metagenome | biome: Wastewater Treatment Plant; feature: Wastewater; material: Activated sludge; isolation source: activated biomass of a wastewater treatment plant treating hydrocarbon... ...
TTCCTGCCGGAAATGCTGCGCGGGGAAGTGAACGGAAAATACCACGACGGGACGGCCACCTTCACCACCGACGGGCAGACGATGATCTTCTCCCGCAACAACCGCCAGGGACAAAACAAGGACGGGATCATTGACCTGAAAATTTACACCGCTGCCCGGAAACGGGGCGAGTGGGTGAACACACGGGAACTGCATTTCAACAGCAATGATTTCGCTACCTGCCACCCGGCACTCTCACCGGACGGCTCGCTGCTGTTTTTCGCCTCCAACAGGCCCGGCGGCTATGGGGGCATGGATTTGTACGTGGTGAAAAAAGTCGGCGACGACTGGGGTGCCCCGATCAACCTGGGGCCGGAGGTGAACACGGCGGGCAACGAAATATTTCCCTTCGTGGCCACCGATGGAATGTTGTACTTTTCTTCTGACGGCCACCCCGGCATGGGCGGGCTGGATATTTTTTCGGTGACAATGAATGGCGTGATACCTGGGCAGGTTGCCCGTTTGCCCGAACCGCTCAACTCGCCGAACGACGATTTTGGCTTCACTGCCGATGCCGCTGGCCGGAAAGGCTATCTGACTTCCGACCGTCCCGGCGGGAAAGGACAGGACGATATTTATCGCTGGCGTTTCAATGGCCTGAAACCCGTGATGGCCAGTATCTGTGTGCTGGACAAGGAAACGGGTGCCCGCGTCGGCGATGCCAGCCTGCGCATCCGCCCGGCCGATGTACCGGGTTGGGGGCTTGATACCGGTGATCCGAGAAATATGGCCTGGCCCGTCGGCGGGTTGGTATCCCTGAAAAGTGAGGACGGGCAGCCTGCCTTCACGTTTGCCAGTAGTTGTGATGTGCAAATGGCTGTTTTGCCGGGCAGTTTTTACGTTGTGGAGGTCAACAAAAAAGGTTATGCTCCCGTGCGGATGCAAGTTTCCGCGCATGAAATGACACTGGGGCCGGAATACCTCGTGACCATCAAACGCCCTGCTGCCCTGCCTGCTTTTGGCACGGTGCGCGACCGCAGCTCAGGCGCACCCCTGCCGCTGACGAATGTCCGCGTGCGCAACAACTGCACGGGCACGACGACGACCCTGCAGGCCGATGCCGAGGGCGGGTTCCGTTTTGAATGGGACTGCCGTTGCGATTACGAAATCACGGCGGAAAGGAGTGGTTTTGGCCCTGGTGAAAAATGGCTGAAATCTGCCGAATCGGACTGTGGGGAGCGCGTCCCTGCCGCCGCCATTTACCTCGAACCGGCCCCTGCCGCAACTCCTGTGCTGGAGGTCGGCACGGTCATCGAACTGGAAAACGTCTATTACGATTACGACCGCTTTTTCATCCGCTCCGATGCCGCCGTCGAACTCGACCGCGTGGTGGCCCTCATGCGCAAATACCCCTCGCTGGAAATCGAACTTGGTTCCCACACCGATTCGAGGGGGTCGGACAGCTACAACCTCGAACTTTCGCAAAAACGGGCCGAAGCGGCAGTGGTCTATATCATTTCAAAAGGAATTGATTCCCGGAGGATAAAGGCCAAAGGCTACGGTGAAACGCAACTCGTGAACCATTGCGCCAACGGCGTGCCCTGCTCCGAAGCCGAACACCAGCAAAACCGCCGAACGGAGATCAAAGTCACCCGGCTGGAGGAGAAAGGAGTGCGGTTTACAAAAGACTAATAGTGATTGCTTCCCCTGGCAACCAGGGCGATTGAACGATAAATTTTAGAGGAATGAAGGTGTGCGGTCCGGTACCAGTTTTGGTGCCGGGCCTTTTTTATTGAGTATGTTTGATGAAAAACGCGCAATACCGGACACCAAATCTTCTTTATTTTGTTGGTGAAAGACGGATAACAATGAAACATCTCCGCCGGATAGGAAAAATACTGCTTTGGACGGCACTGGTATTGGTGTTGCTCTCGCTGGTTGCAGCATGGGCCGTGCGGAGGCCGTCCGTGCAGGCCTGGCTTGTTGGCAAGGCGACCAGTTTCCTTTCCGAAAAACTGAACACGACGGTCACAGTGGACGGTGTTGCCATTGATTTTTTCAAAACAGCCGTGCTGGAAGGCATTTACGTGGCCGACCGGCAAGGCGACACGCTGCTCTTTGCGCGGCGCTTGGCAGTGGACATTGGTGTTTTCAGCCTTTTGCGTTCCGAAATATTCCTGAACAAAGTGGAACTTCACGGGGCCGTCGCCCACCTGTACCGGCTTGCCGACGACCGTGATTTCAATTACCAATTCATGCTCGATGCGCTGGCCGGGGATACCCCGGCGGATACATCGGCCGGCAAGCCCTGGGCTTTTGGCTTGGGTGAACTGGCCCTCAACGACCTGCGTTTCCGCATGGCCGACGAGGGGGAGGGGCGGTTTGTTTTAAACACGGACATCACGGCACTGCACGTCGTGGCGGAGCGGCTGGATTTTGAAAAACAGGAAATAGCACTGAAAAGCCTCCTCCTGAAAAACTCGGACATGGCCTTCCGTCAACTGGAGCGGGAGCAGGTCGTGCAGACGGTGACGGAACCCGGCCCGCTGCAATTTCCCGGCATCGGCTGGACGATTGCTGCCCGGCGGATCGATCTCGAAAACAACCGCATTGTTTTCTCTGACGACAATGCGCCCCGCCTCGACAACGCCCTCGATTACGCGCACCTCGATTTGCAGGAGACGCATATCACCATCCGTAATATGCGTTTTGCCGACGATGGCATTGTGGCGGGCATCGAGCGGGTGTCCTTCCGCGATGCGGGCGGCTTCCAACTGGACGAGCTTTCGGGCGAGGTGGATGTTTTGCCCCAAAAAATAGAAGTGAAAAACCTCACGGTACGCACCCCGCAGAGTTTGATAAAAAATGATACCCACCTGACGTTCAATGCTTTTGGGGATTTGGCGGATTTCATGGGCCGGGTGCGGCTCACGGCTGCGTTCACGGGCACACGTGCGGCTACCGATGACCTGCTCCTGCTCGTACCCGCATTGCGAAGCATCGAAAACCTCCGTTTTCCGGAGGGGCAATTCCTCGAACTGGACGGCAAAATCGAACTGGCAGAGGGCCGCCTCGACCTGCATGGAATTGCCCTTTCAGCAGGCGGCACTACCCGGCTCGCTGCCTCCGGCTCCATCGCCGGGCTGAACAGCAAACCCCGTTTCGACCTGCAAATCGGCCAACTCGCCACCTCGTACCAAAGCCTGACGGCTTTTACGCGCGGTATTGACCTGCCGCCCGCTCTCCGGGATTTTGGTGAAATCAGCCTGACGGGCAAGGTGACGGGCGATCTGGGCGACCTCACGGCAAGTGGCCTGGACCTGCGCACACAAGCATCGGCGCGTTTTGCGGGCGACTTGCACATTCGTGGTTTGCCCGACATCGAAAAGGCAGTGTTCGACCTGCAGATCAACAACCTTGCTGCCAGGGCATCGGACTTTCAGGGCTTTTCCGAATCCCCGCTACCTTCCCTGCTCGACAGCTTGGGCCTGGTGCGTTTTGCGGGCAGTTACAGGGGGACTGTCCGCGATTTTATGGTTGCCGGTACTTTTCTCACCGATGCAGGGAAGGCTGAAACAGGACTTGACCTTCATTTTGATAAAAACTACTCCTCCGCACGTTATGCCGGGAGGCTGGCCATGGAAAATTTTGACCTCGGCAAACTGCTCGGCGACACTGCACAAATCGGCACCGTGACCTTGAACACTTTCCTCGACGGCGAGGGCCTGACGCTCGAAAAACTCAATACCCGCATGAGGGGCGAGGTGGGAAAACTCGAATTCCGGGGCTACGAATACCATAATATATATGTGGACGGGCGCTTCGCACAGCGGCTGTTCGAAGGCAACCTGACGGTGGGGGACGACAACCTCTGCATTGACCTGCTCGGCAAGGTGAACCTCAACGACAGCCTTCCCGAATTTGACCTGGCGCTCGCCATTGACACCATCAACCTGAAAAAACTGCGGCTCATGGAGGATGACATCGGCCTCAGTGGCAAGTTGGCGGCAGCCCTCACCGGCAACAGCCTCGACAACCTGGACGGCAGGGCTGTGCTTTCCAACATGGCTGTCACCGGCAACGGGGGGCATTATTTCGATGAAAAAATGGAACTGCTGGCCCGGCAAACGGGCAGCGGTACAAGGGCCTTGTTTTTCGATGCCGCTTTCATGAAAGCCCGCGTGGAGGGCCGTTACAACTTCGGCGATTTGCCGGGGCTGGTCTTGAACTACGTCAGCGACTTTTTCCCGGTGGAGGGCTTCACCGCCCCTTCCGATTCTACGGCCAAACAACGCGGCGAACTGGCCGACCAACAGTTCGGGTTCGACTTCCGGTTCACGGACTTGGCCGCACTGGCACATATCTTCCTGCCGGAAATTGGGGCCGTGGACTCAACGGCCTACCTCCAGGGCAGCTTCGACAGTGCCGAAAAAAACCTGGAACTGACGGGGGCCTTCCCGAACGTGGTTTATCAGGGCAACCGCTTCGACACCCTTCTCATCAGCATGAACGGCAACCGGCGGCGGCTGCGCACTTCGGCCCGCTTGCACAACCTCAACCTCGGCGGTGCTTTCCGTGCCCCCATGCTCGACTTCAGTACGCGCACGGCTGCCGATACCCTGCGTTTCGACCTGAACGTGCTGGACGATTCGCTCGGCACGCGTTTCAAATGGGGCGGAAGATCGACCGAAGTGGCCGACCGCTACATGGTGAAAATGGATACGGCGATGGTGCTGAACCGGGAGGTTTGGGCAGTGGACGAAAACAATGCCGTGTATTTTTCCCGCGAGGATGCAAGCGTACACGATCTCGTTTTTTCAAAAAGCGGACAATCCGTGAGCGTGCGGTCGCTGGGGGAGGCTCCACCGGGCGACCTTGCTCCATTGGAATTGCGTTTCAACCGCTTCAGGTTGGGTGAAATAGCGGCCCTGCTCGCCGACCCCGACCTGCGGCCCGGCGGTTTGCTGGATGGGCATTTCACCATAAAAGAACCCCGGCAAAACCTGCACTACCATGCAGGCATCCACGCTGAGGGGCTTTCGCTCAACGATACGCTGATCGGCGACCTTCGCATCGAAGCATCGCAGGCCGCCGGGCAGCAGGCAGTGGCCATCTCCACCGTCCTGACAGGCCCCAATGCCCTGGAAATCAAGGGGACGTACAGCCTGCCCGACCGCCGTTTCGATGTGCGGGCCGACATCGGAAAACTTCACACTGCACTTGCCGACCCATTTTTGAAAGAACTGATCCGCAACTCGGAAGGCCACCTTACCGGGCATTTCATCTTGAAGGGCACGCCGGACGAACCCCTGCTCACAGGCCGCATCACACCTCAGGGAACGGGCACGGAGGTCGTACTTTCCGGTACGCACTACCGCATAGACGGGGGGGAGATTGTTTTTTCGGAAAATGAAATCGAGCTGGGTGCGCTCCGCCTGCTCGATGCCAACGGTCGCACGGCCAATCTGGGCGGGCGGGTCGGGCACCGGTTTTTCAGGGAGGTGAACCTGGACCTGCGGGCGCAGACCGATGCGCTGCAAATCCTCAACACGGCCCGCGAGGACAACCCGCTTTATTACGGAAGACTGTTTGCCCGGGCGGACGTACACATCACCGGTACGCCGGAACTGCCCCGGCTCCGCATCGTGGCCGCCACGGTCGAAAACTCTTTGCTGAACGTGGAACCGCTCACGGCCAGTTTCAACGTTGCACAGGAGGACTACATCATTTTCGCCAACCCTGCCAGCTATGAGCCGGACAGCCTGCGCCTGCTGGAACAGAAGATCGGGGCCGGACGGGGCGGCATGGACCTCGACATCATGCTGCAGATTACACCGCAGGCCAGAATGCACATCATCATTGACCCTTTGACGGGCGACGAATTGTTTTGCACGGGGAGCGGCAATTTCAATATCCGCATGAACCCGGCGGGCGATCTGGGCATATCGGGGACTTTCGTCATCGAGGAGGGTCACTATGCCTTCAACTACGAGGGATTGGTGAAACGTCGCTTCGAGTTGCGCAAAGGCAGTAGCCTGCGTTTTTCCGGTGATCCCTACAACGCCCGCTTCGACATCACTGCCGTCTATAAGACAAGGGCCACCACCTACGAACTCATCGGGAACGAGGCCACGCTCGCCGACGAGGCCCTTGCTGCTTCCAAACGCCGCACGGACGTGGAGGTGCTGATGAAAATTGCCGGCAGCCTCAATGAACCGGAACTTTCGTTCGACATCGCCCTGCCCGGCAGCCGGGGCGGGCCGGTGGACAACCTTATCGCCCGCAAGCTCGCCGACCTGCGCGACGACCCCACCGAATTGAACAAACAGGTGTTCGGGCTTTTGTTTTTCAATAGTTTCATACAAGCCGAAACAGGAGCGGGGCTGGCCGGGGTAGGGGAGAATGCCGCCCTTAAAAGCGTGAGCGGTTTGATAACCGGCCAACTGAACCGCCTCGCCGACCGCTATGTGCGGGGGGTGGACCTGACGCTGGGCTTCGAGTCCTATCGTGCGGCAGGCCAATCGGACGCCACCGTGACGGAGTTGCAGGTCGGCCTGTCGAAGCAGCTTTTCAACGACCGTCTGACGATAAGTGTGGGCGGCAATTTCAACCTCGAAAACAGCGGCCCCTCCACCGTTCAACAGGGCGGGCAGTCGGCCGTTGCGGGTGATTTTGTGCTGGAGTACAAACTCAATGAACGGGGCAGCTACCTGTTCAAGGTTTTTCACAAAAGCGACTACAACGTCTTGCTGGATGCCAATACAAACAGGACGGGGGTGGGGTTGATGTATCGGAAGTCTTATTAGGGACGATGAAAGTATAACTTGTAATTTTTGGCAGGCTCTTTTGCCCATGGGCGGCTTTTGAGAATGTTTGCGTAGCCCCGCTATGCGCACATTTTCAAAAGCCGCCCAAGACCAAAACAGCTCCCCCAAATTCTTACAACTTATTCTTTCATCGTCCCTTAGTGCTTTGTGTTGTTGTGATCATTGTTCACGTGGGTGGCATTCGTCAAGACCACTGGAAGTTGAGAGGGTTGAATGCAAAACCATCCAGTTTCTCAATCACCGACAGGGGGCAGCATGGTTTTCTCCTGGTGTTCCGGGCAGTCCACCCTCAGTTCAGAGATGCGCAAGGGGGCGTTCAGCAGTCCGCAGAAGTGGGTGTGCCCTTCATGGTCGGGGCGGTAGTGGGTGCAGTTAAAGCACATGCGCTGCACGGTTATGATGCCGGCCCGGTTGAGGTGGCGGATGATGGCGAACAGGTTGAGCAGCAGGTTGGCCTGCTCGTCGGGCGAGAGGTTTTCGATAGGCACCTGTATTTCCTCGGTGAAATGGGATACCTGTCGTGCCAGTGCCGCCCCGTCGGGGGAGAGGTGGAGTGCGAAGCTGCGTTGGTCGGACGGATCGGCCTCCTTTTCCACGAGGCCCTTGGCGAGGAGGGTCTTCACGGCATCGCTCATGGTCGGTTTGGTCATGTTGAATTCGGCGGCCAGGTGGCTCACCTTCCTTTTGCCTGCATCCTCATGGTGAAGCAGGAAGATGAGTACCTGTACCTGGAGTGGGCTGAGGCCTGTTGTTTTGCCCTCGTTCCACAGCAGTACCCGGAACGCCTCGGAGATGCGCTCCAGTGCGACCACAATTTTGCTGCCCATGCTGCTGCCTTGATGGGCCGTGTCGAAAGCTGATTTTTTCATTGCGGGATCAAGGCTTTGAGTTCTGCCTCCGTTTTGCCGCGCAGGTCGGCGAAGCGGTATGCCGGGTAGTGTGCCCTTAAATGCAGCACCAGGTCCCGGCGCGAGGGATTGGCCGGTAGCCGGGCGGGTATATCGTCCATTTCAAGGATGTAATAGCCCTTGGAAGCGATGGCTGCGGATATTTCCGGCCCGGTATCCTCGATGTGGCAAAATTGACAATCTTCTGTATCAATCTTGGCACCTGCCTCGTTTTTTGTGGACAGGTATTCCTTGCCGTACCGGTAAATGGTCTTTGCATCTTTCATGCTGGCCGGCACGATGATGTCGAAGTGCATTACGCTGCCGTTCTTTCTTTTTACATAAGTGTCCCAGACTGCTACGCTCATTTTGTCCGATTTTGATTTTGGTGAAACAGGAGACTGTCCCCAAACAGCCGTTCCGCAAAGGGCGAATATCAAGAACAGGATTGGTTTCATTTTTTTTGATTTTAAATCCAAATTAGGGACGAGGCACCAATAAAGTGTACATCCTGGCTGGCTCTTTTTCCTTGTAAATAGCTTTATCAATAAGTCCGTGGCGCTGCTATGCACTGATTGATAAAGCTATTTACAAGAAAAAACAACTAACCCAAACTTGTACACTTTATTGATGCCTCGTCCCTTAGCCGTCTTTCCCCATTGCCGGGCTATGGGGGAAAGACGACGGAGTGCCCCCCTCGTTTTGCAAGGTAGCGGTGCGGCAATACGCCTAAAATTCATTGTCCCTGAAATAGGGCCGGCACCAAAGGAGCGCCGTGAGGGTTACGGCCTTGAACCAGGCATTGTGCATGCCGTCCACGTCGGCAGCGGCGTGTCCTTTGTTTGCCAAAAAGGATTTTATGGTGGCCGTGATGGGGTAAATGAATGCGATGAGGTAACGTCCGTGGATGATGGGCACGGAGGCCACGTTGTCGGTCTTGTTTTTCTTGGTACTGTGGTGGCGGAGGGCGATTTCGTGCTGGTAATCGAGCCAGTCCTGATCGTAGGGCCGTTGGCAGAGGTCGAGTATCCACTGGCCAAAACGTGCTCTCACGGCGGCGAGGTATTCCCCATTGGGCTGGTCGTTGTGCGTGAAATAATGGAGCAAATGGGCGTTGCCGCCGACGTATCCGTACCACAGGTCGAGCACTGCATCGGTTTGGTCGGCCAGCACCCCGCCTGCCATGCGGAGGTATCGGTCGTCGTCGTCTGACCAGAGGAGGGTTTGCTTGAGCAGGGCGAGGTCCTGCATGTTTACGGGCGAGGCCGGCAGGGCAGCGCTTCCGTAGTCGTAACCTTTGATTTGTGCCATGATGTGTCTTTTTTTAAAAAAGGGATGATTGAACGGCACAAATATAGTTAGTATTCCTAACTGTTCAATTTTTCATGGAAAAAACTTTTTCACGGCAGCGCGCTTTGTTTTTACGAATAGGGTAAAAAGCGCCGCAAAAGGGCATACGGGCCGGTAGATGTACAGACTACATCCTCATTCCTTGCTTTTACCCTCCTTCTCCATCAGATAATCGCCATAGTCCCTGATTTGCGTAATGAGTGGAATCACTTCCTGTCCTTTTTCGGTGAGGGAATATTCCGTTTTCGGAGGCACGACGGGAAAAACTTCCCGGTGTACATAGCCGTCCTGTTCCAGTTCCCGAAGTTGGGTGGTGAGCATTTTATCCGAAATGTGCGGGATTTTTCGCAGTTCGCTATACCGCATCGTCCGGTCTTTCAGGCGCCACAGAATGGGCATTTTCCATACGCCGCCTATCTGTTCCATTACCAATTGGACGGGGTTGTAATAGACTTTTCCTTTGTAGATAAAATCGGGCATATTGATTTCTTTTGAGCAAAAATAACGCAAACCTCGCTCCTAAGTGCTTGATATAATTGATACTTTCCCAAAAGTTAGTATCATACTTTTAAGTCAGTATATTCCCATTGGCGGATACTGCCCCTACCTTTGCGCCATCATTTTTCACTAAAACATTTTAAAAAATGCAATACAGGATAAGCGCAACGCTTTCCCTGCTCCTCCTATGCCTGACGGCTTGGGGGCAGGTTCAAAAACAACATTCCAATCATCAAAAATCATCTTCAACAATGAGCAACATTACTGAAGTCCAGTCTTACGTCCATTTCCATGGCGCACCCTCGAAGGGCAAAATCTTAATGGTGGCGAGCAGCCCCTCCGTTTCCAAACAAACCGGTTGGCCCATCGGCTTTTGGGCTGCCGAACTTACCCACCCGCTGCGGGTATTCCAGGAGGCGGGTTATGAGGTGGAACTGGCATCCACCGAAGGCGGCAGCCTGATGATGGACGGCTACTCCAACCCAACAGATGCCAGCGGTTACTCGGCGCACGATGTCATTTCTCTGGGCTACATGCATCAGAAATGGTTCAACGACATGCTCGAAAACACCAAAAGCCTGAAAGCGGTGAATCCTTCCGACTATGTGGCCATTTTCCTCGTGGGCGGACAGGGGCCGATGTACACGTTCCGTGGCAACCAGGATTTGGAAAAACTCTTTGTCAATTTCTATGAAAGCGGCAAGCCAAGCGCTGCTGTTTGCCACTCCACCACCTTGCTGCTGGAAGCTAAAAAATCAAATGGCGAGCTGCTGGTAAAAGGCAAGACCTGGACGGGCTTCGCCGATGCCGAGGAGGAATTTGCCGATCAGGCAGTCGGCATGAAAATTCAGCCCTACCGCATCGAAACGGAGGCGAGGAAAATTGCAGGCACGACCTTCAAAGTGGCAGCGCCGTTTTCGTCCTACGCCATTGCCGACGGCAACCTGATCACGGGGCAACAACAGAACAGCGGCGCAGCGGCTGCGGAGTTGTTGGTGAAAGCGCTTGCTAATTGATCATTCTCTGACATAGTATGATACATTTTGTGATGAAAAAAATATTGGTGACAATAGCCCTTGGGCTGGTAGTATCGCAAATTTACGCACAAGCCGTTGAGGTATATGCCGGCCACAAGCGGGCGGGCGTTGACCTGCTGTGGTACAAGTTTTTTGAAAAGAAAAGCGAGGGGCGGTCGCCCCTGCTGTTTTTCAGCCGCAACCGGGCCAGCACCGACTGGGACAACTCGCCCACGGCTTTCGGTTCTACCAACGCCGTTTCGTACAATTTCAAGAGCGGCGTGGGCCTCGTGGCAGTCGGTTCGTTCCTCAATGCGGGTTTCACGCCCAAGGCAGGGGTGCAGTTGGTAAAGATGAAGGGCGACTTCCTGTTCTTTGGCTGGTTTGTCGCCGATTTGAAAAAGGAGGGCAATCTCGACCTGTTCGGCTTGCTGCGGTGGCAGCCAAAAGTGGGCGAACATTGGCGGGCGTTTTCGCAGGTGGAATTGTTCCCCGTTTTCAACCCTAAAAATGAGTTCTGGAACCTCACGCAGCGGCTGCGGCTGGGCGCAAAATACCATGCCTGGGCGGCGGGTTTCATGGCAGATTTCAACCAGGCGGGGAAAAGCGATTTTGCAAAAACGAACAATATCGGCGGGTTTTTGAGACACGATTTTTGAAAAATGATTACCAAAAAAATATTCAATCCAATCGCCGTCGCCCGGTATATGCGCTGGGAATTGGCGGCATCCACGTTTTTGTCCGTTGCGGTGTATTTTCTGTACCACAACCAGCATTTGGAAAAGGTCAGCCTGCCATTTTCCATTGCCGCCATCATGGGCAGCGCACTGGCCATCTTCGTGGCATTTCGGAACAACAGCGCTTATGGCCGCTGGTGGGAAGCCCGCACGGTGTGGGGCGGCATCGTCAATTCGAGCAGGGTGCTGGCGAGGTTGATCATCACTTTTGCCGACAGCCACAGCCATCAGGCCAATTATGACAGAAGCAGGAGCGAGCGTTTCAAAAAAGAAATGGTATTTATGGTGATAGCGTGGGTACATGCACTGCGCCTGCATTTGCGCAAGCAGAGCGATTGGGAAGATCTCCGCGCTTTCCTCCCTCCTGCGGAGCACGAGGAGCTGATCGCCACCCAGAACAAGCCCGCCTTCCTGCAATTNNAAACCAATGGGAGGAGATCAGGCCCTTCTTGGGCGGGGCCGTTTTCCAACAGGTGGCTGCCATGCAAAACAAGCCCAACGCCATGCAGTTGCTCACGGGCAAGCGGATTTACGAAGCCATGGCGTACGGTACTTTGGGCGGGTTTGACAGTTTCCAGATGGAGGGCCAATTGCTGGCGCTGGCCAATTACCAGGGTGCTTGCGAGCGCATCAAAAACACGCCCCTGTTGCGGCAGTACCACTTTTTCACGAAGTTGTTTTTGTTTGCATTTATGGCTGTGCTGCCATTTTCCCTGATGGCTGATTTCAGCAAAATGGGCGCTCCGGCACTGATGATTCCGGTGAGTATCTTAATTTCGTTTGTCTTTGGTGTCATGGGAAAGGTAGGCGAGGTGAACGAAGACCCCTTTGAGAACAAAATCACCGACGTGCCGCTGACGGCATTGTGCAACACCATCGAGCGGGATTTAAAGGAGATGCTCGGCGAAACGGACTTGCCCCCGAAAATGGAGGGAGAGAAGGGTTTTTTGTTTTAGCACAAAAAAGCAAAATGTCAGAACTCCTGACTTGTCCAGCAAAATAAGGGATTTGCAACGCCCAGTTCGCAAAAAGAAAATGCATTGTTTGTGAGCTTGAAGCCCAATTTAGCGACTAACTTCATGTTAGCCGCTAAATTCTCCACCAAAGGAAAAGCGGCCGGGGGAATTTGTCAAAAACATTCCCCTGGCCGCTTTTTCATTGTTCATAACTGGGCCGTCCGGTGCGCAAAGGTTCTTGAGAAAGAACAATCGCTTACTTTCGCCCCCACAAGTTCCAACCAACGCATCGTGAAAATACGCTCCGACAAGGCAATGCTCGTTTTTTTCTCCCTGTGTTTTACAGCTTGTTCCATGACCAAGGGGCTGGAGGAGGGCAAGGTGCTGCACGGCAGCACGGTTATCCAATTTGCCGATCCGGAAAAGGTGAACAGACAGGGTAGGGTAGAGGCTGCCCTTACCGCAATGGCCCGGCCCAAACCTGCCACTGGACTTGAAAAATGGCAGGTAGGCATTTACAACACCGTGAACAAGAAGGGGAAGGAGAAGGGGGCAGGTGCTTGGCTCCAGCGCAAATTCGGCAGGCCTCCGGTGCTTTACGACGCGACATTGACCGGGCAGAGCCGACTGCTGATGGAGAAATACCTGAGCGATCATGGATATTTCGGCGCATCCGTCGAGGTGGATACGACGATGAAAGGGAAAAAGGCGGCCGTTCATTATACGGTGGAGACGAAGGGCCAGTACATGGTGCGGGAAATTTATCGGCCCACCGACAGCTTGGCGCTCATTTCCGTACTCGCCGGGCGGGAAAACGAAACCCTGCTCAAAAGGAACAGACCTTACAACTTGTCACTACTTTCTGCCGAGCGTGCCCGTTTGGCCGGCGTGGCCAACGAAAACGGCTTTTTCGAGGTGACAAGGGATCACTTTTATTACTTTGTGGACACGACCGCCGGGGAACTTATGGCCGATATCCACCTGCGGCTCAAACAGCCGGAAGACAGCAGCCTTTATCAGGTCTATTTTCTCGGCCAGGCGTGGGTCTTCCCGGATTACTCGCTGGCAGCCGATACTGCGGCCAGGCGGCCCGATACGCTGCACGCCGGAAATCTCGTCATCGTACAAAGCGAGGAACTGCTTCGGCCTGCCGTGTTGATCAGGTTGGTGTGGCAGGACGAGAGCGCTGTTTTTTCAAAAAAAGATCAATCCCAGACCCTGAGCAGGTTGATGGGGTTGGGCATTTACAAGTTCGTCAACATGCGCTTCGAGCCGTCCGTGCGGCAGGATACGCACTACCTCGACCGGTTGGTTTACCTTACGCCCGGGCCGTTGCGCGATTTGGCCATGGAGTTTCAGGTGAACAGCCGTTCGGGGAATTTCCTGGGCACGGAGGTGTCTGCCAGTTTTGCCCATAAAAACCTGTTCCGGGGGGCCGAGCTTTTCAGCACAGATATTACGACCGGCGTGGAAACCAACGTGGGGGCCAATGCCGGAACCCTCCTCAACACGGTACACGTGGGCCTTCACGCCAGCCTCGGACTGCCCGGCATACGCGCACCTTTTTTGTCCAAGGGAAGGGTAAAAGGCGCGACATTGCCCCGCACCGCTTTCACTTTGGGCGATGACTTCCAGCACCGTGCAGGCTTTTTTTCGGTAAATGCCTTCAACCTGTCGGCGGGCTACACCTGGGAGGGAAGCGGGTGGCAGCACCAATTCAACCCGCTTTTCGTCAACTTGGTGAACACCCTGCAGACTTCCGACAAGCTGAAGTCCCTGTTGGCAGAGAACCGCCGTCTCAGGGCCAGTTTTGAAAATGTACTGATCGCCGGGATGGGCTACAAGGTGTCTTATTCCAATGTCGCCTCTACTGTTCGGGGCCGGCATTTCTTCTGGCGGGGCGGCATTGAGCCTGCGGGCAACCTGCTTGGCCTTTTTGCCAGCGGCGGTAGCGGGGAGGAGCCGGCCACCGTGGCCGGCATCCGGTTTTCCCAGTTCTTGAAAATAGACAGTGATTTGCGGCAGTATTTCCCCCTGCGCAAGGGCATGCTAGCCGGGCGTTTCAACCTGGGCATCGCCTATCCCTACGGCAATGCAGAGGTATTGCCCTACATCAAACAGTATTTCATTGGCGGTGCGGGCAGTGTGCGGGCATTCCGCATTCGCACTCTGGGGCCGGGCAGCTATCAGACGAAACTGGAAGAAAACGGCAGCAACTTCGTGGATCAGACCGGCGACCTCCGGCTCGAACTCAACCTGGAATACCGCTTTCCCATCATCAGTTATCTGAAAGGTGCGCTGTTTGCCGATGCCGGGAATATATGGCTCCTGCGCGGCGATGCCGACGAGCTTACCCCGGAAGTGGAGGGCCGGTTCCGTTTTGGCAGTTTCCTCCGGGAAACGGCCATTGGCACAGGTTTCGGCCTGCGCGTGGATTTTGAGGTGGCCGTGCTGCGCCTCGACTGGGCGTTTCCGCTCCGCAAACCTTCGCTGCCGGAAGATGCCAGATGGCTCCTTTCCGATCTCGAACCCTGGAGCAGGAAGTGGCGCCGCGACAATGTGGTGTGGAATATCGCCATCGGATATCCGTTTTGAATCATTTTTGCAAGTGCCGTGCGCGCTTGCAAAATCATTTGGATCCTTTCACCAATGCGTTCAATCCGAAAATTCAATGATTAAACCATGCCTCCGGCACAGGAGAAAAATTTTGGAGAGAGATGATTTTGAAATGAAATTTTTTAAAAATTTCATTTCAAAATCATCTCTCTCTCCTTGTGTTTTTTTCCCTATAATTGACTTTTCGGAGTTGACTCACCCATTGCTTGTTTACCATGTTTAAAACACACTTCTTTTTTATCGCCCTGCTTTCCATGTCCGTTGTCGTGGCGGGGCAATCGCCTTACCGCTTGCAGGCGGGGCGGGAATCGGCCCTGGGCGGGGTGGGCCTGGGCCTGTCTGTCACGTCAAAATTCCTGCTGAGCGATCCCGTCCCGTTTACGGCATCGCAACTCGCCGGATTGGACAGGAACGAACTCAAGGGGGCCAGTTACTGGGCGGCAGGGCGCTGGTCGCCTCCAACAAGCAGGGCAAGCGATGTATTGCTTTACACGAGCCAGGCTTTGCCCGTTGTGTTGGTGTTGGTGGACAAAAACATGCGGTCAGATGCCTTCTCCCTTGCCGTGATGTACGGGGAGGTAACCCTGCTCAACTACGGGTTGACGGAATTTACAAAAAAAACAGTGCGCCGCACCCGGCCGTTTGCATGGAACCCGGCTGTGCCTATCGAGGAAAAAATGAAACCTGACGCACGGGAATCATTCTACTCCGGCCATACCTCCCAAACGGCGGCGATGTGCTTTTTCGCTGCAAGCCTTTATGCTGAATACAGGCCCGATAGCCGCTGGAAACCAGTGGTTTGGGCTGCTGCCGCTACGCTGCCTGCCGTTACGGGCTTTCTGCGCATGAACGCAGGCAAACATTTCCCCACCGATCTGCTGACGGGTTATGTCACCGGCGCAGCCATCGGGTATTTTGTCCCCCGGTTGCACAGGAACCCAAAACGATGATCAGCCCTCAATAAATGACATTGGAAATTGTCGTACATTGACCATTATGCACTGGTCATTCGGTAAGCCCGGCAGTTTACCCATGCTTCGATTACAAAGCATGGGTAATTAACCGCCTCATATAATACTACTTGGAGATATACTTGATTGGGGACTGGCCGCTGTTGGCCGGTCGGGGGCACAAGGCCCGTTGAAAAAAGGCCGGGCGGTTTGTGGGTCAACCGCCTGGCGGCCTGGTTATTTTGGTGTCGGAAGGTAGTGGGCACCGCATCGGGGCGGCCTGCCTGTCCTTCCTTGAAACCCTGAACTTTCAATCTCTCCATCACTTTTACAAAGAGCAGTTTCGGGAAGTGAATCCCGTTGGTTTTTTATTCGATGGGCTGCACGAAGCACTTTATACGCTGGATTTCAGGGTGTTTGTGCCGTTTAAGTTTGGGTAGCCCCGTAGTGTGTGGTTCAATTTTTTATCCGGTAAACTTTTTCTACCGTTTTGATGACACAAAGGTATCCCCGCTCGCAGGGGTGTTGCAAGCCAACTTTCTGAAATTTGTTCCCGTATTTTTGTAAAAAAAACTTTTTGCTTAATTTTTTAAATCATTGCAAATCAGAATTTTAGAAATCGTTTTGGCAAAATGGTTTGTTCCTTTATTTTTGTTGATTAAATCTTGATTTCGGAGCGGGAGGGCGGGGCTACCTGCCTGCCCGTCCCGGTAAACATCATACACACGGGAGCAGAATGACAGGCTACAAACTATTCCGGCTGATGGGCGTGCTGCACAAGGACGAACTGCTGGAGGTGGAAAAATTCCTCCGTTCGCCATTTCACAACACGAGCGAAGACTGCTGCAAGCTGTTCCGGCAGTTGTGCAAGTACCATCCGGCGATGGAAAGCCCACGGCTGACCAAGGAGACCCTTTTTGCGAAGGTCTTTGGCAAATCAGCCTTCGACGACGGCAAAATGCGCAAACTGATGACCCGATTGACCACCCTCCTGGAAAGGTTCCTATCCCTTCGGGAAATGGAAAAATCGGCAGAAACGAAAAGCATGATGCTGATCCGGGCACTCGAAGGCCGCAGCGACTACGGCCTTTACAAAACCGTCGTGGAAAGCCGCATCAGCGAACTCGAACAGGGCCTGGAGCGGGGGAAGGATTTTTTCTGGCAGATATACCGGCTGTATCAGTCGCTGCATTTCCACCCGGAGACCAGTAAGTTTACCGTCAGGCACGACTATTTTCAGCGCTACGTCACCCATCTGGAATGTTTTTTCACACTGGCTACGCTGCAAAATGGAATTGAACTTCTGATCCGGCAGCGGACATTGAAGTTCAAGGAGCATATTTACTATCATAATGCAGCCAACGATATTGCCTCCATTCCGGAGATGGCATCTGAACAGGTATTAAGTTTTTTTCATCAAATATTCCGCTTGTATTATTCACCCAATGAGGAGGTGGATATGGATCGTATGCGGGAATCGCTTGCCGTTTGTTTTGATAAAATGGGCTTTGACGAACAACGCATGGCCCTGAAAATGCTGATCAGTTTCGCTATCCCTCGTGCCAACGACGGGAATTTGGAATATTCCAGGTTGATTTTCGAATTGTATAAGCTCGGCGTTGAAAATGATATGCTTACCATAGGCGAGAATGCCATCAATACAGACTTGTTCATGAATATTGCTACAACGAGTCTAACCATAGGAGAACTTGAATGGACAAAAGAATTCATGGATAAAAATGGCGACAGACTTGCAGAGGAAGACCGGTTTTTGGCCCTTCAGTATTGCAGGGCCAACTGGTATTATCACAATGGGCTGCATACAAACGATATAAATGAGTTTGACAAGTCCCTGCAAGCCATCAATCTCATTCCTGTTCGGGCAAGCGAAAATTTCGACCTGCGGGCACGTTCTCTTCAAATGCGGGTCAAGTATGAAACCTATAAGAGGGGTGCCGATATTCTGGACAACGTACTCGCATTGGCGAAAAATTTCCGGCGGCACATTGCAGCAAATCCAACGTATTCAGAAGCAAAGAAAGAGACCTATACGAATTTCATAAAACACTATACCGTACTCTCAAGGCTGACCAACGTGCCGGATGTAAAATCCGCCGATGTCGAAAAAGCCATATCGGATTTACACTCGGACAAAAATTGCATGCAGCGCCGCTGGTTGGATGAAAAATTAAAGGAGCTACTGTGAACAGTAGCTCCTTTGCTTAATGCTTTTAGCTGTCGATAATATCCTCGTTACCAATAAAATCTGCCCCTCCTTTCACTTCCTTCTGTTGTTGCGGCGTCAGTTGTTGTGCGGTGAATGCCGTCATTGTTTTTGTTTCCCTGTGTTTCATTGTTGATAGTTTTTGTGCCGGACGCAATGCCGGCGCGTGATAAAATGAGTGAGTTATGCAAGCGCTTGGCTCGGCGGGAGTATGCCCCCGCAGCGGGTTGGGCGCGAGTTTCCAATCTTGGCCATGCCGGTCCGGCACGGGCAGTTGCTTTGTTTTCGATGGTGGATGGCGGACGTGCGGCCGTAAAGCCGCTGCAATGGACGGCGAGTTGCCCGTCTTGAAGGGGGTGACAAATGATGTGAGGGAAATTTAGACAAGCCTGCGATGCAAGGCAGGGCATTGTTCCGGGATGTTGAGGTGTTTTTTGCCACTGGTGGTCAGGGGCGACCTAGCGCAGTTGCATTTTTTCAAAACAGGCAGCGAACAGTGTTGTAGGAATTTTACCCGGTCGGCAGTGATTTGCGATAGCAGGCTCTTAAGCATTTACCCTTTTAAGGCAACGAACTGATCGCAAACAACTTTTTGATGGGTATGGCGGGGGAAAGCGAATAGAATTAGGCAAATGCGGTGCCAATTCTCGCGTTCATGTTCTTATAGTCAAAGGAGTATGTCGGATTTTTTTAACAAATTAAAAATAAATATAATTTGTTGGCAAGGTTTTTGACTTTTGAAATGTGTGAAAATTTAATACATAACTATCGGGAACTGCCTGCAATGGGCAAAGACCCATCCGTTTTAGTTTCCCGTTTCCCATCCACCGACCGATTTAATTCAGTGCAGTACAACTGTGCGTGCCAAAGTCCATATTAATTTGGGACCCGCTCAGCCAACTGCATAGCCAAATTCATCCTGGCGCTCCGCAGGCATCCTCCAACTGGCTGGTCACCGGCCCTCCCACATACTACGACGAAGGCTGTTAACAGATTAAAATCCCTTACTATGAAGCGCTCGTGGCTGCTAGGGGCCGCTATGTCCCTCCTATTCCTGCCAGATAACAGCCTGGCCCAATGTACCCTGGTCTGCAACAACCAGGTCAATGTTTCCATACCGATGGAAGGGTTCGCCATCATTGACCCCGACATGATGCTCGAGGGGAACGGCCAGTCCTGTCCCGGCCCTAAAATGGTCGAGGTATATGCTCCCTCCGGGGCCAATATGGGCGATACGATCCCTTGTCAATGGACAGGGTTTCTGCTCATGGTTTCCGTGATTGACCTCAATTCCGGCAATTCCTGCTGGGGGTCTGTTCTGGTGGAGGACAAACTGCCGCCGCTCATTTCCTGTCCCGACATTACGGTAGCTTGCACGGCGAATTTGTCGCCAGCGGCTCCAGGTGCTGTTTCCGTTGTGGACAATTGCGACAGCAACCCCCTCGTCACAAGTGCCCAATATGAAATCGTCCAGGCTTGTGGCACTCCTTTCGTTACCATTATTTACAGGACATGGTACGCATCGGATGCGAACGGGAACATTTCACCGCCCTGCCAACAAGTGATCCGCGTGGCGCGGCCCGCCCTGTCCGACGTGGTGTTTCCGCCCAACCGCGACAATGTGCAAGCACCGGCGCTGCCTTGCGGCAGTGCCAACACCGGCCCGGCACACACTGGCTACCCCACCATAGGCGGTGACCCCGTGGTGGTTCTTTGCAAAATCAATATTGAATACCAAGACCAGAACATCCCCCAATGTGGCGGCTCGCATACCATCCTGCGCAAGTGGAAGGCCATTGATTGCTGCACCAACGAAATACTCGAACACACACAGATTATATTGGTGCAGGATATTGCACCGCCCACCGTTGCCTGTCCCGGCCCCCTCACGGTCGGCACGAACGGCCCGGGCTGTGCTGCCACCTTCATGCTGCCGCCCGTGCAGGCTTCCGACAATTGCTCCAACCCGCTGACTTTCAAGGTGTCAATGCCCGGAGTCGTCATCAATGGAAACGGGGGCATCGTTCATGCCCTGCCCATTGGCCAATATACCGTTACCTACGAAGTGAAGGATGCCTGTCAGAACATCGCCACTTGCACTGTGGCACTGACCGTGGTGGACGACGTGGCCCCGGCGGCTATTTGCGACAAAACGACCGTCGTGGCCCTCAACAACAACGGCATTGCATTGGTATGGGCGGAAGTTTTCGACGACGGGAGCTATGATACCTGCTGTCCGGTCACCTTTGAGGTGAAACGCATGGAAGACCCCGACACGGCATTTGGCCCGTCGGTGTTGTTTCACTGCGGCGATGTGGGCGATTCGGTCATGGTGGTGCTGAAAGTAAAAGATTGCAACAACAACGAAAATACCTGCATGGTGCTCGCCATCGTGCAGGATAAAACGCCGCCTGTCATCCATTGTCCCCCGCCGCTCACTTTGCCCTGCGACACGCCCCGCCCGCTTCCGCTATCGCTGACCGGCGAACCCCAAGTCATCGAAAATTGCACGATTGACACTCTGTTTTTCAATGATGTCGAGAACCTGAACATGTGCCTGGTCGGAACGATTGCCCGCACCTTCACGGTGATTGACGGCGAAGGCTTTCAGGCCACCTGCCAGCAGGTGATCACCCTGGTGGACAACACCCCCGTACATTATTTCTTTCCGCCCGACACGGCAGTGGATTGCAGCGTACCGCTCGACAGCATCAGTGCAGGGCAAGCCGTGGCACTGGCCGATTGCGAATTGATTGGCCTGAACATTTCCGACGAGATATTTTACTTGCCCTGCGGGTTGAAAATTTTCAGGACATACAAGTTCAAGGACTGGTGCAGCGGTTTCGATACTTCCTATACCCAACTCATCGTGGTGGACGACGTGAACCCGCCCGTATGGGACGTTCCCCTCGGTTCGGAAGACCGCTTTTTCCTCTGCGAGGGGGATTTTGTGAAACCCCAACCCCCGACCGCTACCGATTACTGCACCCCCTCCACGGTGGAACTAGTGAGTGAGGTCACCATTCCCGGCGACTGTCAGCACCGGTTTGTGCGGATTTTGACCTACGAGGCGGCGGACACCTGCGGCAACGTGGCCGAGCCGTTCGTCATTACCCTGACGGTGAACGATACCGTGCCACCAACGGCAGACCCCTTGCCCGACCTCGGCCCTTTCAACTGTTTTTCGGAAATACCGCTGCCCAACCCGCTCGACGTGCAGAACCCGACCGACAACTGCATCAATCCCGTGACCGTCACTTTTGTTTCCGACACGGGGAATCCCGGCTGCAGCGGTACGGTGGTGCGCACTTACAGGTTGTCGGATGTCTGCGGCAACGAGGCCCTTATCACCCAAAACATCCTCATAAACGACACCCTGCCGCCCACCGCCAACCCGCTGCCCATACTCGGCCCCTTTGCCTGTTATGAAGACAGGCCTGCGGCCAATGTGGCCCATGTTCTCGGTGAAATAGACAACTGCGGCGGCCCCGTCGAGGTGGCTTTTGTGGGCGACACGGGCAATCCTGGTTGTACGGGCACGGTGACCCGGACGTACAGCCTGACCGACATCTGCGGCAACACGGCCCTGCTCGAACAAACCATTTTGATCAACGACAATGTACCGCCTATTTTGGCTGCAACGGACATGGTCATGGCAACTGTGCCCGGCCTTTCCTGCCAGACCTTCGTCAATGTGAACGCATCGGCAATTGACAACTGCCCCGGCAGGATGGTTGCCATTGTCAACGATTTCAATGCGGGCGGCGGAAATGCCAGTGGTGTCTATCCAGTGGGCACGACCCTCGTCACATTTACCGCCACCGATGAGTGCGGCAATGTCACCAGCGCACAGACAACGGTGGTCGTGAAAGACCAGGTTTCGCCCTCCGTGTCCTGTATGCCTTTTGAACTCATGCTGGACGGCATGGGCATGGCCGTTGTCAATACGGATACATTGATCAAACAAGGCATCATCGGTGCCATGGATTTGTGTACTGAGGTTACCCTGACGTTCACGCCCGACACGCTTGATTGCAGTTTCATGGTGTCCGACCCGACCATTGTTTTATATACCTTGACGGCAACGGACGCCTTCGGCAACATGGCCACCTGTACCAACGACATCGTGCTGTACGATCCGGAGAATTTTTGCATGATAGAAGACCCCATCGTGGCAGGCATGATATGGATGGGCAACTACAAACCCATGCCCGATGTGGAGGTATGGATGGAAGACAGTGGCAACAAGACCATCACCCACACGGCACCGAACGGTTTGTACATATTCGACGATTTGCCGCTTGGGGCCAGTTGCATGTTGTATCCCTACAAAAACGACGGGCTGCTGAATGGTGTCACCACATTCGATATTGTGCTGCTCACCCGTCATATCCTCGGTATTCAGTTACTGGATTCACCCTATAAAATCATTGCGGCGGACGTGAACAACTCCGGTGCAGTGACGACCTCCGATGCGGTGGCGCTCCGCCGGGCCGTCCTCCAGATGACGGACGAGTTTCCGAACAACACTTCCTGGCGTTTTATCCGATCGGGGCACGTGTTCCCCGATCCTGCCAATCCTTTTTTGGCTTCCTTTCCAGAAAATGCCTGGTTGCCCAACATCGTGAAGGATGTGCCCGGCGTGAGTTTCATCGCGGTGAAGGTGGGTGATCTGAACAACTCGGCCACGATTCATTTCGACGGAGACCCGACGGAGCGGGGTGGGGTAGGGGAGTTCACCCTGATCACAGAAGGCCGTTTTTTGAAAAAAGGCGAAACGGCCATCGTGCCCGTCCTGAGTGACCGGGCGGCAGAACTGGCTGCCATGCAATTCACCCTGCAATACGACAGCCGGGCGGTTTCCGTACAGAAAATCACGGGGGGCCTGCTGTCCGGTCTGGACGAAAAAAATTTCGCCCGGCTCCACGACGGCTCCATGACCTTTAGTTGGGACACGCCCCTCGGCCAATCAGTAGTTGCAGACGAAGCGCTGTTTTTCATCGAAATTTCCGCTTACAACGACATATCCCTTGAAGATGCAGTGATAATCAATTCCACAAAAACGCCGGCCATTGCGTATGATAATGGCGGTAATCCCTTGAGCATCGGATGGCGCATCCGCGAGGTGCCACAAACACCCGCGGATGCCGCCAAACTTTTTTCGCTGTCGCAAAACCGGCCCAATCCCTTCCGGCAGGAAACCCGGATCGGTTTCGAGCTTGCGCTGCACATGCCAGTGCGGCTGGAGGTCATGGACATGGCCGGCAGGAAATGGCAGTTGCTCGACGCAGCGATGGAGGCTGGCCGGCACGAAGTGATGGTCGAAGGTGGGGTGCTGGGAAGCCCAGGGATATATATGTATCAAATCGTCACGCCTTATGGCACCGAGCAGCGGAAGATGATCGTGCAGTAAGGGGGTTTGTTTTTTCTACTTCTGAGTCCCCTCCGAAAAGTCGTAGCAGAGGAAAAAAACAAACAGAGAGAGAATTTTATTTGAAAGAAAATTTTTTTGAAAAAATTTTCTTTCAAATAAAATTCTCTCTCTAAATATTCTTCTTCCTGTGCGATAAACGAAGACTTATCATGACTTTTCGGAGTGGGCTCACTTCTGAATCAACCCAAGTTCTATAAAGGCTTGCTCAATAATAAGTGATGCGGAAAAGGTACGGTGCGGGCGGTGGAGGGGTTTGTGAAAAATTGAGCATGGAGGGTTGGCCCAATTCCCCTTTTTGATTTGCCCGGTGCCCCCCTTAGTGGTCAGTCAAGTCAATTCTGATAGATGGTCAACGCCGGGGAGGTTCAAAACCTCCCCGACGTT
>JRYF01001385.1_pt1 | contig 23752 bp, 18 predicted proteins | sample 235331 | NCBI WGS metagenome assembly JRYF01 (sample SAMN03074217, study PRJNA261475) | activated sludge metagenome | biome: Wastewater Treatment Plant; feature: Wastewater; material: Activated sludge; isolation source: activated biomass of a wastewater treatment plant treating hydrocarbon... ...
TATTGATTGACTGACTACTTACGTTGGTCAAGCAAATTCTGACAAGTGCGTTCCATATTGCAGAGGATTTATTGTGTTTTTGACGAGTTGAAAACTCGTCAAAAATCACTTGACTGGCTACTTGCGGGCCAGCAACGGAAACAGGGCAGAAAACAACAGCCCCAAAAGCATGGCCGTCAAGGTGTGTTGTTTCAAAAAAACATTGACGGGGTCGCTTTCAATGCTCCCGCCGCTGCTGCGCTCTGCCAAAATACGAACAAAATCGGGATGCACCCACACGGCGAAGACATAAATGAGCAGGGCGGCAAGCGGCAAGAAAATGAGGGTCATCACTGCCGATGCCCAAAAACCTTCGGCCCACGTCATGGAGCCGCCGAGGTCGAAGTCCCGTTTTTCACGGCAAAAGAAGTAATAAATGGCTGAAAAAACAGCAATGCAGACGATTGAGCCTACGATTGTACGCGTGTGATAGCGCTCTGTCACCTGAAGTCCGACCAACTTCTCGGAGAGCAGCCAGAGGAACAAGGCGATGGCGCCCAGCGTTGCCCATTTCGTTTCTGTTCTCATGCTTGCAAAAGGGTTGTGGCTCGCCAATGGCTGAATTACATTCAATGCGCTGAAAGTCAGTAGCTTGTATTTTGTTCAGTCCGCTTTGGCAGGCGACCAAGCGGGCAGCTATGCAAAAACAATCATTGCTGTATGGTCTTCAGATAAGCCACGATGTGGCCGATTTTTTCCTCCATCACTTTGTCGTCGGTGATGTTTTCTGCTTTTTTAAAAGCCTCCCACCAGGCAGGCATGTCGCTCGTGCTATGGCCCGGCACTTTGTCCATCCCGGCGATGAAAGTGGCGATTTCCTCGTCGGGAAAGGTTCCGTTGCGGCGTTGAGCAATGGTTCGGAGGTCGGGCGGCGGGCCGTCCAGTTTGTCCACCATGTTGCCTGTGCCGTCTCCGTTGGCCCCGTGGCAGATGGCACAGTAGGACGCAAACCACTCACTCCCTTCTTCCACAGGGGACTTGGTTTGTTTTTTTGAAACATCGCCGCTGCAACTGAGGGCAAATGCGATTAACCCACATACGGCAGGCAGGAGCCAGTAACGGCGAGCGGTTTTTCCGATTTGATCTATTCCTTTCATTTCAGTGGTGTTTTATTGTCAAAAAAAAGGTGAATCCGAAGTGTTGGTACGATTTGCGGCGCATACAATGCTACAGATCAAGCTGGGAAAGTAAGGTGATCTTGGTCAACGGAGGGATTATTATTTATCAGTGGTAAATGTAAGGCATGGTGATCAAATCAGGAAGCGCGTTTGGAAAATTCACGCTTCGGCCAATTCTTCGACGGGAGTTTCCTTTTCCGGAGCGGCGGCTTCGGTGGCCTCGTCCAGTTCCACCCGCAGGTTTTCAATGATGAAATCCTGGCGTTCGGGGGTGTTTTTGCCCATATAGTAGGAGAGGAGTTGCTCCAGGTCGGTATTGTCCTGCATGACGACCGGCTCCAGGCGCATGTTTTCGTTGATGAAATCCTTGAACTCGCCGGGCGATATTTCACCCAGACCTTTGAAGCGGGTGATTTCGGCTTTTCCTCGCAATTTTCGCACGGCCTCCTGTCTTTCGGCCTCGCTGTAGCAGTAGTAGGTCACGCGTTTGTCGCGCACCCGGAAGAGGGGGGTTTGCAGGATGAAAAGATGCCCGTTGCGCACGAGGTCGGGGAAGAACTGGAGGAAAAACGTGAGGAGCAGCAGGCGGATGTGCATACCGTCCACGTCGGCATCGGTAGCGATGACCACCCGGTTATAGCGCAGGTCTTCCAGGTCGTTTTCGATATTGAGGGCATGTTGGAGGAGGTTGAGTTCCTCGTTCTGATAGACTATTTTTTTGGTCATGCCAAAGCAATTGAGGGGTTTGCCCCGCAGGCTGAAAACGGCTTGGGATTCCACGTCGCGGGCTTTGGTGATGCTGCCGCTGGCCGAGTCGCCTTCCGTGATGAAAATCGTGCTGGCGTTGCGTTTTTCCTCGTCCGTTTTGCGGGCCGGGTCGTTGTAGTGGATGCGGCAGTCGCGCAGTTTTTTATTGTGGAGGTTGGCTTTTTTTGCCCGTTCGTTGGCCAGTTTTTTGATGCCGGCTATTTCCTTGCGCTCGCGCTCCGATTGCTGGATGCGGCGCTGGAGTTCCTTTGACACCTCCTCGTTTTTGTGGAGGTAGTTGTCGAGTTCTTTTTCGAGGAAATCACTCACGAACTTGCGCACGGAAGGTCCCTCCGGCCCCATGTCCTGAGAGCCGAGTTTGGTTTTGGTCTGAGATTCAAAGACTGGCTCCTCCACCCGCACGCTGACGGCAGCCACGATGGACGAGCGGATGTCCTTTGCGTCGTAGTTTTTGTTGTAAAACTTGCGCAGCACGTTCACCACGGCTTCCTTGAAGGCGTTGAGGTGCGTGCCGCCCTGCGTGGTATTCTGGCCATTGACGAAAGAGTAATACTGCTCGCCGTAGTGGTTGCCGTGCGACATGGCTATCTCGATGTCCTCGCCTATCAGGTGAATGATGGGGTAGCGCAGCGTTTCGGTCTGGGTCTTGTTGGACAGCATGTCGAGCAGGCCCCGCTTGGACTGGAAAACCTTCCCGTTGAAAGAAATTTTCAGCCCGGCGTTGAGATAGGCGTAATTCCAAAGCTGTGTCTCCAGGTATTCCGTGCGGAAGCTGTATTTCTTGAAAATGGAGTCGTCGGGCTTGAACATGACCAGCGTGCCATTGTTTTCGCCTGTGTTTTGCAGCTTGTGGTCCTTGGTTATCTCGCCTTTTTGGAACTCGGCTATCTTGGCCTTTCCTTCCCGCACGGACTGCACTTTGAAATAGTCGGACAGGGCATTGACGGCCTTTGTGCCCACCCCGTTCAGGCCGACGGACTTTTTGAATGCCTTGCTGTCGTACTTCCCGCCCGTGTTTATTTGTGAAACACACTCGACGACCTTGCCGAGCGGAATGCCCCGCCCATAATCCCGCACGGTGACTACGCCGTCCTTGACGGAAATATCCACCTGTTTGCCATGGCCCATCACGTACTCGTCAATGCAGTTGTCAATGACTTCCTTGAGCAGGACATAGATGCCGTCGTCCGCAGAGGAGCCGTCGCCGAGCTTGCCGATGTACATGCCGGGCCTCATGCGTATATGTTCCCGCCAATCAAGGTGGCGGATGTTGTCTTCGGTGTAAGTGACTGCTTGTTGGGACATGATGTCAACGATAATAGCTTGTTTGCGTTTTTTGGTCGTTGGCAATCAGCGTATTGAGAAAATACGTTTACTAAACCTTCAAGGCTTAGTAAACGTAGCCACCTCTTTTTTTTGCAATTTGCTGATTGTTAGCATGATAAAACGTAAACAAGCTCTAAAAGATTAGTGAATTCAATTTCGTGCTTAACCTGACCGAAAAGTGGTTTGCGAGCCACTGGTTTGCAACCCTCTGTTGATGGGGTAAAATTACCTGCAAAGGTATCTACTTGACTTAATTTTTTACCACAAATTGTTTTTTATTTTTAAAACAAAAAGATTTTCTGAAATTGGAGGATCCGTTTGTGGAAAAAATCAGATTTCCAAGACCGATAATATTCCCTACATTTGCCACTCATGCAGTACTTGCGTTTTTTTCACAGAAAATATTAGGTGCAAACGAGCTTTATGGGAAAAATCATCTCGCTACTGAATCACAAAGGAGGGGTTGGAAAGACGACAAGCGCCATCAATATCGGGGCAGGGCTGGTCGAGTTGGGCAAAAAAGTCATGCTCATTGATTTGGACCCCCAAGCCAACCTCAGCCTTTCGCTCGGCATACCTCGCCAGCCCAATACCATCTATGAGGCGTTGCGCGGCGAATCGGAATTGGAACCCTTCACCATCCGGGAAGGATTGGACGTGGTGATGTCCACCCTCGACTTATCGGGGGCCGAAATGGAACTCATCAACGAAGCGGGCAGGGAGTATATCCTCCGGGAATTGTTCGAACCAATAAAAGAGGATTATGATTTTATCATCATTGACTGCCCGCCCTCGCTGGGCCTGCTCACGCTCAATGCACTGGCGGCAAGTGATTTTGTTTACATTCCTTTGCAGACGCAGTTTCTTGCCCTGCAAGGGTTGGCCAAAATCAAGCAGGTCATTGATAAGGTAAAATTCCGCCTGAACAAGAAACTGGAAATCGGCGGCGTGATAGCGACCATGTACGATGGGCGCAAAATCCTGAACCGCGATGTGGTGGATACCATCAGGAAGTATTTCGGCGAAAAGGTCTTTAATACCCTCATCCGGGACAACGTCTCGCTCGCCGAAGCACCTTCCCAGCGCATGGACATTTTCAACTACAACCGGAACAGCATCGGCGCAGAGGATTACATGAACCTTTGCAAGGAAATCCTTGAAAGAATTGAAGTGACTGTGGAATAAATTTGGTCATTGAGGTCATTGTTGCCCTCTCATCCCATCATCCCTCATTCCTTAATTAAACGGGTTTGAATTGAGCAAAAAGAAATTTACCGACGGGCTGGAAAGCCTTTTCACCACCGACCAAAACAAGGAGCGGGGGTCAGGGACTGCATTCCTTGAGGGTGCCGTCACTGGGGATGAGCGGGACAAGGCTACCGCCGTCGTGAAAAGACCGTCCGCCCGGAAAAATTTCACGACCGACCTCGACTCACTGCTCGAAGAAGCCCTCCAGGAAACTTTTGAGGAAAAAATGCAGGGCATGGAAAACACCGGTACTGGCACAAAGGCCCAAGTTTTCCACCAACAAACCCACCGCCGCCGCCCCATGGGGGGCCTCGATATGCTTATACGCCGTACCGTTGAGCGCGGTATCATTGAGGAGGACAAGGAAACTGGTACCAAACGCCTCACCGTTACCTTCGACAAGGATAAAATCAACAAACTGAAAAAAATTGCCCGCATCGAAAAAGCCTACCTCAAGGACATACTCGGCGAAATCGTGGAAGAGTATATCCGCCGCTATGAACAGCAAAAGAAAATAGAGGAGTAGGTTTTTCAAAAATGCAGGAAGTTTGCAATGGTGACATAAATTGGTTTAAAACAAGAAAGGCGTTCCTTCCGGGAACGCCTTTCTTGTTTTTCTGAAACTACTGCGCCAAGCCGAAGTTGAAGCTGTTGCACAACATGGGTGGTGATGGTATTGGCAGTGTTTATTGATTCTCTTTCAATGCTCCGAAATCGAACAGCAACGAGAAGCGGAGCGTATTGTCGAGCGGGTTGCGCTGGTTGGTCGTGGGGACGAGGTAGGAGAAATTCAGCCCAAAGATGTTGTACTTCAGGCCCAAGCCCACCGTGAAGTAGTGGCGGTCACCCTTGCTGCGGCTTTCCGTGAAATAACCGGCCCGCACGGCGAACTGCTTGTCGTACCAATATTCCACGCCAAAGGAGAACATCAGTTCTTTCAATTCTTCCTCGAAGCCGTTGGGCGCATCGCCGAAAGAACGGAATATGCCGCTGATGGGTGAAGCCTCCCGCCAATCGGGGATGCCGTTGCCATCTTCGTCGCACTCTTCATCGGTGCCAAGGCAACGGGTAGGCACCAGGAGTTTGTTCACGTCGGAGGTGAAGGTCAGGCTGTTGTAGTCGTCAAAGTTGAACGTCCAGGCAGCGCCAATGCCGAGGTTGGTCGGCAGGAAATCGCGCTGTTGGTTGGAGGCTTTGGTGTAGGTCATTTTAGAGCCGATATTGGTGATGGCCGTGCCGATCATCAAATTGCTCTTGCGGCCATTGGCCATAACATCGGTTTGGTAGGTGAAGGAAATGTCGGCTGCGCCGGCTTTTCCCGATTCAATCTGCTGTCCGTCCACTTGTTGGCCGGCTGCCAGGTTGGAGTAAATGAATTTGGCACCCACGGCAGCGGACAATTTATCCGTGAGCTTACGGGAATAGGCCGCAGTGAACTCCCATTCGTTGGGCCTGCCAATACCCGTAGGGTTTCCGTTTTCATCGGTGAAGTTGATGTCGCCCAACGAAAAATAGCGCAAACCTACCCCTACAGCTTGGAGGTCATCCAATTTATAGTAGCCGGTCAGGTAAGCCAGATACACGTCGTTGAGGCCGAGGGAACGGAGCCAGGGTGTATAGGTCGCCGACACGCCCAGGGGCTGATCGGCCAGTACCAGTTTGGATTGGTTGAAGTGCATGGCATTGGCATCGGGGGAGAGTGCAATCCCCGCATCGCCCATAGCCCCGGAACGGGCATCGGCCACGATGCGCAGGAAGGGCACGGCGGTCAAAATAGTGTTGATGCAATCACCGCCGTTGAGGCTCTTCCATTTGCCGTTTTGTTCAAAACACTGGGACTGGGCCATCACGCCGGTTTGCGACAAAAACGCAACAGCAAGGATGAGCAAAAAAGACTTTAAGTGTAAACCTTTCATGAGATGTTTTCGGATTTGTCACTGCTTAGGAAGGTACGGGAGGAAAAAAAATGAAATTTTTTTCCCTTCCGCTTTTGAGGGTTTATGTTGGTGAAAAATCGAAAATTTTTCACCAAAAAACACCCCCAACTAAGTAGTTACTCGGATTTAATAAAAAAGTTTGCAAATATAGGCGGCAAAGATGAAAGGTGAAAAACGAACGGAGGATAGTGGGTGTTCTTTCAAAAAATCATCGTTCGCCTTTCTTCATTTCAAAATCACCAGTTTTTCAAATTCACTTTCACCCTGAAGGACGGCATTTCCGGCATTGGCATTCCTCACTTTCACCTTATATATATAAACGCCTTTGGCCAGTGGGTCGCCATAATCGTCCCGTCCGTCCCAGCGGATGCAATCGCCGTTCCCTAAACGAAAGCCCGTAGAAAATATTCTTTCCTCCAAAGTTTTTATCAAGCGCCCGGAAATGGTGTAAATCTGCACCATGACATCCAGTTCCGCGCCTGCTTGATTATGCTCGAACATGAAGCAAGTGGAGGTCGTGAACGGGTTGGGGTAATTCAGTACGTGTTTGAGGGCAACTTCTTCCGAAGTGACAACGACGAACTCGGTATAACCCTCTCCGGGGTTGTTGGCTACGTCCCATGCCGTGACTTTGATTTCGTGGCGTCCCTCCGGGAGGCTGTGGAGGGGGAACCTTACCTCTCCTCGTGTGTAGTCGTCCAGTGCGGCTTCATAGAAGTCGTTGAGGATGTAGGTATTTTGGGAATTCCTATCCAAAATACCTGCCAAGTCGTGGCCAATGCTGTTGCCGACGACGTTGATGCCGTTGTCGTCTGCCAATTTTACCAACAAAAGGGGATCGGGGCTAGTGATTCCGCCGAAGACGAAGTTTTCGTTGTTCATGTAAACGTCCACCTGCGGGCCGCGCGTGTCGGCCAGTGCGTTGGGGTCTGTTCCGCCGGCGATAATGTCCTGGAAATTGCCGGCGGCATCCTCCAGTTGATTTTCGGCAGCAGCGTAGTAGCTGATCTTGCAGTTGCCAAAGTTGTAGTCAATGTCTTTTGGCACAACGAAAGTGAACTTGAACTTGCCGCCCGTCACGCTAGCCCTGCCCTTGAAGATGATGTTTTTCTGCAAATGAAAATCGAAGGGAGGGCTGTCCGAAGTTTGAGCCAAGGTGCGGTAGCGCACGGTTTTGTCGTAAATGGTAGGATAGACAATGCCGTTGAATCCGGTGAGCAGGTTGCCGAAATCGTCCCGTACTTCGCCTTCGATGGTCACTTTTTGCAAGGCACGGATGGTATCTATCATGCCGCTGCCAGGGGTGCTATCGTTGATTTTTGTTGTAACCACGTTGTAGTTGGGCAGGGCCAGTTGCTGGGAGGGGTCGCCTAGCAGGGCAAATTTTCGGGCATTGGAAACATCGCCGGGCCTGTTTTTGGCCAAACGCAGCACCTCGCCGAGCGTGGGTTTTTCATTGTCGAGTTTGTAAAAAAGCGTGTCAACCGCAGCTTCGGTCAGCGCTTTGTTGGCGCTGGCGAACACGGGCCGCACGGTGGTGTAGAGCGCAATGGCTCCGCCGTTTTGGTTCAGCAGGCAAAGTTCGCCCGCCGTTGTGAAAGCCGGGTTGTCGTATCCGGCGAACGAACAAGTCGCTGTGATGATGATGGGCAACCTGTCCAGGTTGCGCCAGCTCAGGATGTCCTCGATTTTCAGCACGCGCTCCTGCGCCCAGCCCTTGGCCCCCCCGTGCCCAAGATAGACCATCGCCATCACGCCCTTGAACATATTGTTGTTGATGGCCTCGGTTGCCAGTGGCACCCTTGCACCGCCCGGCGTGGAAACACGCGGGAAGGCATCCAGGTAAATTTTGTCCACGTTGAGGTTTGGGTTCTTGTTCCCGATTTTCACGGCGATGGGGTCGGCATCGCCGGTGTGTTTGTTGCTGTCCCCGTTGTCGCCGACGAACACCACACGGTTGCGCCAGTCCCGGAGGCTGTTGGGATTGGTGTCGTACTGGATGATTTTATCCACCACAGCCCTTGCCTCGGCAGCATCTTTCACCGTGAGCCTGCCCACGCCGATGTCGAGTGCCCCGCTGTTGATGTTGGCCCCTTCGTTGTCGCTGAGCAGGCCGAAGTAGTCATCGGAAGGGAAGGAGAAAATCGGGCTGAGGGAGTTGATGGTTTCATAGACGGGCACGAAGTCGCCGCCCAGGCCGTAGATGTTGCGCGGGTCGAAGGAGCCGTCGCCAAAGAGCAGCAAAGACTTGAAACGCTGAGGGCTTCTGTCAAAGAGCATTTTGGCGAAATCGCGGATGGCAGAGGCATCTTTCCTGCCGGATGAAAACTCATTGTACAGTTTTTCCACGTCCACCATCGCCACTTCCAGTCCGCTGAAATCGCGGCGATGCCGTGCCAGCCGTTCCGCTTCTGCGACAAAATCCTTGTGATAGACAATGGCCAGTTCGATGTCCCGGAGGGCATGGTAGTTCTGGTTTTCAACTTTGCCGGCTGCCGTTGCCGTCAGCAGGGAGGCGTTTTTTTCAAAAGCAACAAACTCTCTAAGGGCAGTAGCGGTAGCGGCCCCAAAGGAAAACTCCGAACCGGAGAGCACACCCTCCTGGCGCAGGGGCGCCAAGGGGTCGGTAATGTCCCACACGGTGGTGTTGGCACTGGCATTGGCGACCCGGAACGTGCTGACGGCATGGTCGAGCGAGCGGGTATCCCTGAAAGTGACCTGGTTGCCCTCCATGCGCAGCAGCCGGCGGAAATTCAGTTCGATGAAATCGAGCCAGCCTTCGTTGAAGATGTTGTTGGGCTTGGTAAATTCGAGTGAAATGCGCAGGTCGCTGCTGTTGGGCACAAATTCTCCGCTGACGGATTGCAGGTGGGCGAACGTATCGGTGCTGCCCCCGTTGGTGGTGGCGAAGTTGCCGCTCGTGAATTTCGTGCCGTTGGCAGTGATGGAGAACCGGGCCGTGCTGCCGATGGAAACACGTCCTGCAAAGGAGGTCCTCAGTTTCACCGTTTCGCTGGCAACAAGGTTGGGCACGTTGAACTCATTGCTGAAGTCCGCCTCCGTGCGCACCTTGAAATAGTCGCCGAAGAAATGCTTCCCGGAGCCTTGCCCGTAGGGCCAATCGTGTTGCAGGTTGAACAAGTCCCTTTCGTAGCGCAGGAAATCACTGAAAGTCGTGGCCGTATAGCTGCCTCCGGGAGCGGAGGCCCGGTCTTGGATGCGCAAGCCGTTGCCGGGGCTGATTTTGATGAAATAGTAATTCCGGGTGTCGTAATAGTTTTTGGGCATGGAGAAGGTCTGATCCGTTTCATTGTACTGCCATGTGTCCGGCCCTTGCCCATAAAACAGGATGTAGTCGCCACTGTCAAATTTGCCATCGGCTTCGCCCACTACTTCGATGGCATTTTCCACGAGATCGTCGTGGCGGGGCGCACCGGCAAGTTCTGGCAGCACGCCACCGCCGTTGCCATATAGCTTAATGGTGCGCGGGTCCACATTTTCGATGGGGATGCCCAGTTGGGTTTTCAGGAAATTGAAATCCAGTTTATAGACTCCGGCTTGCGTAACGGCTATCTTGTAAATGCTGCCGTCATTCAGCACGGAGGTATAGGTGTTGCCGCCGCGCATGGTGACGGGGCCGGTGCGGGGCACGAAAGTCAGGCGCATTTCAAAGGAAACCACCCGCTCGTACTGTCCCTCGCCTGTTTTCCGGATGGGTATGAAAGAAACCCTGGCGAAGTGGTCAAGCCGATCTTGCTCGATTTCGGTGGTCACGGCAATTTCGTAGGGGATGAGGGCATCGTCCGGGGAAGGTGTTTTTGAAAAAGATTCAAACACCACATTGGAGAAAACAGCTTGCATTTCACCGTAGCCGTCGAGGCGAAAGCGCTCGGAGAACCACGGCAGGCTGAGCGTTCTTTCCTGGTAAATGGCCCCCTCGAATTGCTGCAAATGGATGGGGTCGCTGCCTTCGTAAGGATAAATCTCGGCTTCGTTCGACCAGGCGAGTTCCCGTTTTATCACGGACGGCGGCCCGGCAAATACAGGAACAAAAGCAAGCAGGAACAGGGCAATGGTCGTAGTTTTTTTCATGTTCTCTTCTTGTTTGATAAATAGCAGGTCACTGATAATTTCGACATTTTGCAAAACGTTAGGTTGGGGCTGCTGTGAGACGTTCCCGTTTTTTTAACAAGATTATCTGTCGAAATCCGACAATTGAGTAATTTGGCCGTGCGAACTGCCGCGCAAAAGTGCATTTTTACATCCCGTTGAAATGGATTTTCTGCAAACATACTTGAAACGTCCAATTTGAAACCCAGCTACAAAGGTCTATGAAAAGACAAATCTTACACATTATATTATGGTGTGTTCTGGTCGGCCCCTTCCTTGCGAACGCCCAGGACCCGATGTTCAGCCAGTTTTATTCCACGCCGTTGGTGCTGAACCCCGCCTTTGCCGGCACGACGTATGCCCCCCGGTTTTCGGCAACCTATCGCAACCAATGGCCGATGTGTCGGGTACGGCCTTCGCCACGTATGCCGCATCCTACGAGCAGTTCATTCCTTCGCTCAACAGCGGTTTCGGCTTGTTGGTCATGTCCGACAACGCCGGAGGGGGCCTGCTCAAGACGACGCAATTTTCTGCCATCTACGCCTACCAGATCAACGTAAACGATGATTTTCACATAAAATTAGGCGTGGATGCCGGCTTCCGGCAAACGAATCTCGATTGGGACAAACTGGTTTTCCTCGACCAACTCAACCCTATCACCGGCCCCGTTGGCCCTGGCGGCAACCCCAACCCGACCAACGAACTGAGGCCCGATGTCCTGAACCGGACGGTGTTCGATGTCAGCACGGGCCTGTTGGCCTACAGCAGGCAATTTTATGGCGGCATATCGCTGCACCACCTGACCACACCGGACGAGGGTTTCCTCGCCAACACGAATGCCGGACTCACGGAGGGCCTGCCGCTCAGATTCTCGCTTCACGGTGGCGCACAGTTTATCGTTCGGGAAGGCAATAAGCGCCAACCCGCTTCGTTTATCTCGCCAAATATCATGTTCCTCAAACAAGGCGACCAAGGGCAACTGAATTTGGGCGCTTATTACAGTTTGGGGCTTGTCTTTGCGGGAGGTTGGTACAGGCATACGTTCGGAAATGCCGATGCAGTGATAGCGTTGGCGGGTTTCTCTTACGATGTTTTCAAGATAGGTTACAGCTACGATTACACCGTTTCGAGTCTTTCCCCTTCTGGAGGTGCCCACGAAATATCCCTTGTCATCAACCTCGACAACAGCGAAAACATCAAGCGAAAACGTTTTGCGGATCGCTACTACGACTGTTTCAAAATTTTCCGCTAACCTTGCACCCGAAAACGAAAGACTGTTAAAACATGCTTGCACCCATTGTTTTGAGAGGCTAATTTTTATCTTTGCACGTCTTTTTTTCAAAGTAAAAAAACTCATAAAAAAGTGATGAAAAATCTGTTGAAGTTCGGACCGTTGTTCCTTATGGCTGCTTTTATGCTGGCTTCCTGCGGCAAAAAAGAACGCTCTGCCACCACAGGCTGGCAGTACAATGATGCCAAATGGGGAGGATTCGAAAAACTCGATTACCAGGGCCAGGCTACCGGCCCCAACCTCGTGCTCGTCGAAGGTGGTACTTTCACCATGGGTGTTACCGATCAGGACGTAACCTTCGATTGGAACGCCATACCCCGCCGGGTCACGGTTTCTTCCTTCTATATGGACGAAACGGAAGTCGCCAACATTGATTACCGCGAGTACCTCTACTGGTTGCTGCGCGTGTTCGGCGAATCCTATCCCGAAGTCTATCTCAATGCACTTCCCGACACCCTCGTTTGGCGGGAAGAACTGGCATTCAATGAGCCTTTTGTCGAAACCTACTTCCGTCACCCCTCCTACGACGACTATCCCGTGGTCGGCGTGAACTGGCTCCAGGCCAACGACTATGCTCAATGGCGTACCGACCGGGTGAACGAGATGATCCTCATCGAAAAAGGCATCCTGAATCCGAACTCGGAACAAAAGGACGAAGATAACTTCAACACAGAAGCATATCTCGCTGGCCAGTATCAGGGTGAAGTCCGCAAAAACCTGAAAGACGTCCGCACCGGTGGTGAACGCGCCGTGCGCTTCGAGGACGGCATCATGCTGCCTTCTTATCGCCTTCCGACCGAAGCCGAGTGGGAATATGCTGCGCTTGGCCTCATCGGCAACATGGTCTCCGAGAAGGACGAACGCATCTCCGACCGCCGTATCTATCCCTGGAACGGAAACACGGTCCGTTACCAGAAGCGGAACAAATACCAAGGCCATATACTCGCCAACTTCAAGCGTGGCAGGGGTGATTATATGGGTATGGCGGGCAAGCTGAACGACCGTGCCCACATCACCGCCCCGGTACGTTCCTATATGCCCAACGACTTCGGCCTCTACAACATGGCCGGCAACGTCAACGAATGGACAATGGACATCTACCGCCCGCTCACGAGCATGACCCTCGAAGATGTGGAACAACAAGACCTTAACTCTTTCCGGGGCAACAAATTCCGCACTAAGGTGCTTGACGAAGACGGCAAACCCATTGAGAAAGACAGCTTGGGCCGCCTCCGTTACCGCTATGTCGAGGACGACGAAGTGGCTACACGCGAAAACTACAAAGTCGGTCAGCCTTACAACTTCCTCGACGGTGACAAACAATCCGAAGCATTTTACGACTACGGCATACATACGCTGGTGAGCGACAAAGCCCGCGTGATAAAAGGCGGTAGCTGGCAAGACCGTGCCTTCTGGCTCTCGCCCGGCGCCCGCCGCTACCGCGATGAGGACAAAGCCTATCGTGACCTCGGCTTCCGTTGCGCTATGACCCGCACCGGCGGCCCCACCGGCAACGAAGACGCTGGCGGTTTGACTTTCAAAACGAAGCAAAACAAGACAAAAAGGCGGTACAAATAATTTGCCTTTCAGCAAATAATCCGACCTGAAAAGTCCCCGTACCCGGTGCATCCGGTACGGGGACTTTCTTATTATTGTGCCCGCTTTTTTGATAAACAAATACCGACGCCACTCCGAAAAGACATTTCAATTTGTAGTGCATAGCACAGACAGAAGAATATTTAGANGTTTGTTTTTTTCTGTTGTGCTGACTTTTCGGAGTGGCCTCAATACTCGAACCGTGACCATACCCGTGATTTCTGCCCAAGTGCTCTACGATATTTTCACCGGCTGTCCCAACATCGTCACCGATAGCAGGAAGGTAGTACCGGGCTGCCTTTTTTTTGCTTTGCGAGGGGACAACTTTGATGGAAACAAATTTGCCCATCAGGCGCTGGAAGCTGGTGCTGCTTATGCTGTGATTGACGATCCTGCCATCAAAACAGCGGATGAAAGACTATTGCTGGTGGAGGACAGTTTGGCAGCCATGCAGGAAATAGCGCGAATACACCGACGCCAATTCAATATTCCAATCATTGCCATCACGGGCAGCAATGGCAAGACCACGACCAAAACGCTGGTGAGCCAAGTGCTCGCCAGCCACTACCGGGCGCATTTCACAAAAGGAAATCTCAACAACCACATCGGTGTGCCGCTTACCCTGCTGGCCATGCCTGCCCAAACGGAGGTAGCCGTCGTGGAAATGGGCGCCAACCACCCCGGCGAAATTGATTTTCTCTGCCGCATTGCCGAACCGACGCATGGCCTCATCACCAACGTCGGCAAAGCCCACCTCGAAGGGTTCGGAGGGTTTGAAGGTGTGAAAAGAACCAAGTCCGAGCTGTACCGGTACCTTGCGGAACGCAACGGGATGGTCTTCATCAATATGGACGAGCCGCATCTCTCCGAACTCGCTCAGGGCAACAAGATGAAGTTGTTTTATCACCGGAGCAACGACCCCAGTCCGCTTCACGTGCCTTTTGAAGTAAAATTGATGGCCGAAGACCCCTTTCTGGAGGTGGCCTTTCTGTCAGAAAGCGGTGAACTGGTGCACGCCAAGAGCAACTTGCCCGGTCTTTACAACTTTGGCAACATAATGACTGCCGTTACGGTGGGCAAATATTTCAAAGTGCCTGCTGCCAAGATAAAAGCCGTTATCGAAGAGTACATTCCTGCCGACAACCGCTCCCAAATTTTATCCATCGGCTCCAATACCTTTATCCTCGACGCATACAACGCCAACCCCACGAGCATGAAACATGCGTTGGATGCCTTCGGCAAAATGGCCGCCGGAAAAAAAGTGGCCATTCTCGGAGCCATGTTGGAATTGGGTGAGTACAGCCTTGACGAACACCGCAACATGGCCGAAGCAGCGCTTGAATTGGGACTCGATCAGGTAGTGTTCGTCGGAGAGGAATTCCGGGAAGCAGCAAGGGAGCAAGGAGCCATGTTTTTTGAAAACACGGACATCCTGCGGCAGTGGTATCTGGCGCAAGGTTTTACGGGCACCCATTTTTTGATAAAAGGCTCCCGCAGCATTGGCTTGGAAAAAATGTTGGACGACAACAAACGATGATGCTGAAAGAAAAGATCAAACAACTTTCCGCTGAATTTCTGCCTGAAATCATTGGCATTCGCAGGCATCTGCACCGCAGGCCGGAACTTTCCTTTCAGGAAACCGAAACCGGGAAATTCATCGCAGATGCACTTTCGGCCTTTGGTGTTCCGCACGAACACGGCTGGTGCGTCAACGGCACGGTGGGCATCATCGAAGGAAAAAATCCCGGCAAAAAAGTAATTGCGCTCCGGGCCGACATGGACGCACTGCCCATTCAGGAAGCCAACGATGCACCTTACCGGTCGGAGGTACAGGGGGTGATGCACGCTTGTGGGCACGATGTCCATACTGCAGCTTTGTTGGGCGCTGCCAAAATCCTTCACTCGCTTCGGGACGAATTTGAAGGGACCGTGAAACTCATTTTCCAACCTGCAGAGGAAAAACTGCCCGGCGGAGCATCCATACTGATCGAGGAGGGGGTGCTGGAAAACCCAAGCCCTTCGGCCATTTTCGGTCAACACGTGCATCCTGCCATGAGGGTGGGCAAGGTTGGTTTCCGGCCCGGTATGTTCATGGCGAGCGGCGACGAAATATATCTTACCATATCCGGGAAGGGTGGGCACGGAGCCATGCCCCACGAGTGCATTGATCCGGTGCTGATCGCAGCGCACGTAGTCGTGGCTTTGCAGCAGGTGGTCAGCAGGAGGGCCGAACCGTTTGTTCCTTCCGTTTTGACTTTTGGAAAAATCAACACCAACGGCGGGGCCACAAACATCATCCCCGGCGAAGTGCGGCTCGAAGGCACTTTTCGCACCATGAACGAATCATGGCGATCGGAGGCACACCGGATCATAAAAGATATAGCGGAAAACATGGCCCAAAGTATGGGCGGCTCTTGCAAAACCGAAATCGTGAGAGGTTATCCTTTTTTGTCAAACAACGAACCGCTCACCTTGCGCGCAAAACGGTTTGCCATGGAATACCTCGGCGAGGAAAACGTCGTTGACCTGCCCATGCGCATGACCGCCGAGGACTTTGCCTGGTATTCCCAAAAACTGCCCGCCTGCTTTTACCGCCTCGGTACGGGCAACCCGGACAAGGGCATCACTTCGCCCGTCCATACCGATACCTTCGACGTGGACGAGGATAGCCTGGCCATTGGCATGGGGCTGATGAGTTGGATAGCCTTAAACGAATTGGCGATTGGACAAGGATTCGAAGGCAATGTGCCTGCGATTTGATGACGAGGGCTCTAGGTTGGCTGCAAGTGCCAGGTTTCCCCAACTGAAAGTTCAGATTGCTCCGTGAACGTTGCCGCCAATGGGGGAAACGTGGGACCTGACTTTGCAATGGGGAGGAACCAAGCCCGGCGCTGGTTTTTGACAAGAGCCGGGAAGACCTGTGTTCAGGATGTTGTACTTGTTTCGGGTAGGGGGTGTTCGTACCCAGTTCTGGAGAGCCGGGCTACATAACCGGCTCTAGAGAGCCGGGCTACTGGCCACTCCGAAAGGTATTTTTTTCCAATTTTTCCGAGACCCAGTTCGTCAGGGTAATAATGCCTCCTCCCAAGAGGAAAGCCACGAGCGCGAATTGAAGGATTAACATAGCCTAAACCGTTTTTGAGATGGATGAACGAATGTATATTGGGAAGGCTGTGCGGGAAGTCTCTTACGCGGTGGGAAGAAAATCCCTTGCAACCCCCTTCTTACAGGCATTCAATGCCTGTGGGTAAACTACAGTATAACAATGTTGCATGGGATAAACGTGTTTCAAAAATCGAATACTGAATGATGCGGTCGGGCCGCATGAACTAATGCTACAAGGTAAGTTTCAATTACCTTGCCAAAAAAATTAAAGAATATTTGAATTAATGTTTTTTCAATAGAAAAATTCCTTGCCCTCGGAATACAGCCCCAGTGCCCCGAAAATACCTTTCGCCTTTAGGATGCACTCCGCATACTCGTCCTCCGGTACGGAGTCGAAAACAATGGCCCCGCCGACCTGAAAGGAGAGGTATTGGTCGGCTGCGTTATAGATCATGCTCCGTATGACCACATTGAAGTCAAAATCCCCACCTGGGGTGAAGTAACCGACTGCTCCCGAATACACGCCCCGCCTCGTGCGTTCGTATTTTTCGATAAGTTCCATGCTTTTAACTTTTGGTGCTCCCGTCATGGAACCCATGGGAAAGGCCCGACGGATTGCCTCTACGGCATGGAGATCATCATACATTTCACCAGATACCGTGGAGATCAGTTGCATCACTTGTTCGAAGCGATACACGCCAAATAGCTCCTCAACATGTACAGTCCCTGCACGGCAAGACTGTGAGAGGTCGTTGCGCACCAAGTCCACGATCATCACGTTCTCTGTGCGGTCTTTGAGGCTGCCCTGCAATTGTTCCCGCAAGCTATCGTCCTCTTTTGCATCGGCTCCCCGGCGAATGGTACCTTTTATCGGCTGGGACAGGAGTTTACGGCCCTTTTTTTTCAAAAAACGCTCAGGGCTTGCACACAACAGGTAGCGGTCTTTCAGTTTGTAAAAAGCCGAAAATGGTGCCTTGGCAATGTTGTTCAGCAACAGGAAAACCGAAGGTGCATCGAGTATGCAGTCCTCCGAAAAAAACTCCTGGCAAAAGTTCATTTCATAAATGTCGCCCAAACGAATGTGTTGTTGGATTGCCCGAACCGTATCGAGGTAGGCCGGGCGGGGGATACGTGCGTGAAGGCCCAGCGCTCCGGTGTCTTTGTGGAAGGACAGTGCCGGTGCTGTCCGCAGAATACTTTCATACAACTGCTCTGGGCTTTCATTTGAGCAGTGAATGGTTACACTGGTGGTATTGATTTCAAAAACAGCCTGGGGTTGGAAAAAATGAAGCGCAGGGAATCCCGTTCCATCGAAGTTGGAGGAGGTGAGATTTTCTACATCATTCTTTAAGTCGTAGGTAAGGAAGCCGAAAAGCCAGTCCCGTTTTTCATCGCAGTAAGCGGTGAGGGCCTCGAAAGCACCCTTTTCATCAGCGCGTAAAAGCTGCGAAACAGTCCCTACAGCCAATAGGCATTCATAGTCATGGCCGACATATCCGGTGTACTGGTTGTTGTCGAGAAAACAGGCTACATCGAAAGCATTCGCCCAAGCAAATGCCCTTCGTTTGAAATCTCCGGCATCTGCAAAAGGGAATGTCCGGGTGGTTCGGATCAGCGAGGGAACAGGAATTACTCGTTTATCCATTGTACTTTCTCACCGATGGGTGAGCGCTTGCCGGGCAAGTCAGCCATATTGTGGTAGCCCATGTAGAACAGGCCGAGGCAGCGCTCGCCCTCGTTCAGTCCCAGGAATTGGTCGGCACGCAGGGCTGCTCCCGGGGTACTCCAATAACAGCCAATGCCATAGGCCGTGCAGGTGAGCCACATATTTTGGACGGCGCAGGCAACGGCGGCCAGCTCTTCCCAGTCCGGCACGCGGGCCTCCGGGTCGCGCTGCATGCATATCGCAATGACACAGGCAGACTTCTGGGGGTTTTCCTTCGCCTTGTTGTATTTCAACTCAGAAAATTGCTCAGGTGGCGTACTGTTTTTGTAATAATCGCCGAGGTATTCGCTCAAGCGGACAAGGCCCTCCCCAGTGAATATTTTGAAACGCCAGGGTTCGGTCAGGCGATGGGACGGTGCCCAGTTCGCATTTTCGAGGATTTCTTCTATCACCTGCCGCTCGATGGGGCGGTTGTTGTAGCTTTTTGGAAAAATCGCCCTTCTGCTTCGGATGAGGGCGGAGGCTTGTTCAGGTGTGACGGACATGGTGAGGCGTTTTTTTATTTATTGTGTGAAATTGTCAGCGTGGCAAAGGTATTCAAGTTGCCCAAAATCTTGAGAGGCTGTTTTATGAAACGATGTGATACCTTCGCTTTTTTAAGGAACGATGAAAGAATAACTTGTAATTTTTGGCAGGCCCTGTTCTTGCAAGTTTGCAACTTGCAAGGCTCGGCATTGGCAATTTAGCTACCTGTTCTTGCAAGTTGCAAACTTGCANNAAACTTGCAAGAACTAAGTGACTACATTTTGCCGAGATCAAACTTGCAACAACTGGGGGCCGAACATTCCAAATCGTAATGAGAACGACACTGAATTGCAACGGCAGAATACTCGATCTGGAGAGGCCGGTCGTCATGGGCATCCTGAACCTGACGCCCGATTCATTTTATGATGGAGGGAAATATGCCACCGAAGAAGCCGCCTTGCGGCAGGCGGGCAACATGCTGGAAGCGGGGGCAGCCCTGCTCGATTTCGGCGGTATGTCGAGCAGACCGGGAGCCGGTTTCATCGAAGAAACGGAAGAGTTGCGCCGGGTACTGCCGGCCATTGCTGCCGTCCGGCGAGCCTTTCCCGATGCGGTGGTTTCGGTGGACACCGTGCGGGCCAGTGTGGCCAAAGCCGCCGTGGAGGCAGGTGCTGCCATCATCAACGATATTTCCGCCGGGCGTTTTGATGAAAAAATGTACGAAACGGTGGCTGCCCTGGGCACACCTTACGTGCTGATGCACATGCAGGGCACGCCCGGTGACATGCAGGCTAATCCTGTTTATGGCAACGTAGTGCAGGAGATACTCGATTTTTTCATCACCGAAATCGCTAAACTACGAAGCCTCGGCGTGAAGGATGTGGTGGTGGACCCCGGCTTCGGCTTTGGAAAAACGGTGGAGCACAACTACGCCTTGCTGCGCAACCTACACGTTTTCAACATATTGGAAGTACCCATCCTGGCGGGTATTTCACGAAAGTCCATGATCTGCAAAGTGCTGGGCGTGCGGCCTGCCGAGGCATTGAACGGTACGACGGCCCTCCATATAGTCGCATTGCAGCAAGGCGCAAAAATCCTCCGGGCGCATGATGTGCGGGAAGCCATGGAGGTGATCCGTTTGTGGGAACAGTTGGAAAAGCAGGGGTGTTAGGGTTTGCGCAAGAATAAGTTTCCTGTAGTGGGCGAATTATTTTGTTTTCTAAAAGTGCTTTATCAATTAAGCATAGCTGGGCTACGGTTCATTGATAAAGTGCTTTTAGAGAGCAAAAGAATCGGCCAATATTGGGAAGTTATTTTTGCGCAAACCCTTAGCCTCCGTTCACTTCTGCTCGCTTCACTTTTACCAACGATAAGAGCAGCAAGCCGATGAGGAAAAAAAACGCCAGTGCCAGTACACTGTAGCGCATACCGCCGGACACTTGGCCGGTGAAAGCAAAACTGAAAGCGCCCAGCGCCGTTGCCGCTTTTTCCAGTACATCGTAAAAACTGAAATAGGAGGTCGTGTCGGGTGTTTTTTCCGGCAACAGTTTGGAATAGGTGGCCCTCGATTGAGACTGCACCCCGCCCATTACCAACCCGACGGCGGCGGCGAGGGTGAAAAAATGCCATTTTTCCACCACAAAAAAACCGCACACGCAGACTATCGTCCACAGCATGAGCATGATCATCAGGCCCCATTTGTTGCCGATCCGGTCGGAAAGCAGGGCAAATAGGTAGGCCCCTACCAGGCCGACCACTTGGAGGATCAGGATCACGACGATCAATTCGACACCTTCCATTTCCATTTCCTCGTGGGCAAACAGGGAGGCAAGGCTCAGCACGGTCTGCACACCGGCACTGTAAAAGAAAAACGAGAAGAGGAAAAACCGGATGTTCCGGGCCTGTTTCACCGAGCGCCACACCTTGCGCAGTTCGCCGAACCCCTTTGTCAGCATCTGCCGGGAAAAAGGGGTGTTGGTGTCTTTGGGCAGCCGCCGAAAGGAGACCTGGGCAAATCCTATCCACCACAGCCCCACCGTCAGGAAAGCCAACCGAACGGCGAGCGTACCTTCCGCCGGCAGGCCGAAGTGTTCTGGTTTCAGCAGAACATACAGGTTGAACAGCAGCAGCAGGACACTGCCCGCATACCCCAGGGCGAACCCCTTTGCACTCACGGTGTTGTAGCGATCTTCGGTCACGATGTCGGGGAGGTAGGCATTGTAGAACACAAGCGAACCTGCAAAACCGATGGTGGCCAGCATGAAGCCAATCGTGCCTTGTGCCAGGTCGCCGTTTCCTTCAAAGAAAAAAAGCGAGATGCAGGCGAGCGAGCCGAGCGTGGTGAAAAATTTCAGGAAAAACTTCTTTCTGCCACTGAAATCCGCAATGCCGGAAAGGATGGGCGATATGCAGGCAATGATGAGGTAAGAGGCCGATACCGCCGCAGCGAACAGCGTGGTGTTGTACATTTCGATTCCCAGCGGGCTTACCACTTTGGGCGTTCTTTCGGCAAAATAAGCAGGGAAAATGGCGACTGCGATGGTGAGAGCATACGCCGAGTTGGCCCAATCGAACAAGGCCCAGCCGTTGATAACCTTGGGATCGTTGCGCTTAAAGGTGGTGTTTGCGTTCATCTTGGTCACATTTGGCGGTAAGGTAGGCCGTTTTCCGATTTTTTTATTTCTTTTGGCCGGGGTTTCACAATCCCACTAACCAACAGTCCATGCTCAACATCGCCATCATGTCAAGGGGGGCGGCCCTCTACTCCACGCAGACCCTATTCCGGGCAGCGAGAAGGCGGGGGCACTACGTCCGGGTGATCGATCACCAACGGTGCAACATCGTCATCGAAAGGGGGCTGCCGCAGATCATCTACGAGGGCACGCACCTCGTCGGCATGGATGCCCTCATTCCCCGCATCGGTGCCTCGGTGACGGATTACGGGGCAGCGGTTATCAGGCAGTTCGAGTTGATGGGCATTTACACAGCCACCCGCTCGGAGGCCCTGCTCATGGCCCGCGACAAACTCAAGTGCCTGCAAAAGCTCTCTGCCGAGGGCATCAATGTGCCCCGCACTTTCATTGCCGGTGCACCGGAGGATGTGCCGGCATTGATTGATCGCATGGGCGGTGCACCCGTAGTGATAAAATTGCTGGAAAGCACGCACGGCGTTGGGGTCATCCTGGCAGAAAGCAGGAGCGCCGCCATAGCGCTTTCAGAGACTTTTTTCAAACTCAACCAGCCGGTCATCCTGCAAGAGTTTATACAAGAGGCAGAGGGGGCCGACATTCGGGCCTTTGTCGTCGGGCGGCAGGTCGTCGCTTCCATGCGGCGGCAGGCCGTGAACGGCGAGTTTCGCTCGAACCTCCATCGCGGGGCGGTGGCCACGCCCGAACAGTTGACCCAAGAGGAAAACGACAAAGTGCTGAAAGCTGCCCGGCTCATGGGTCTCGACATTGCCGGGGTGGACCTCCTGCGCTCCCGTCGGGGGCCGCTCATTCTGGAGGTCAATGCCTCGCCCGGACTGGAGGGTATTGAAACCGTGACCGGCGTGGACGTGGCGGGGGCCATTGTGGAAAATATCGAGTTGGGCGTGCAACGTTTCACAAAATTGCGAAGATGAACATACAGAATACCCTCATCGAACCGGGACAATCGCAGGCCGTCCGTTTCAACGTGGGCCGCCTGCCCTCCGGCACGAACATCTACCTTCAAGTTCATGCTTACCGGAGCAAGGCCCCCGGCCCAACGGTGCTTTTCATGGCGGGCCTCCACGGCGATGAGGTGAACAGCGTAGAAATCGTGCGACGAGCCATCGCTTCCCGAATGTTTGAAGGGTTGCTTTGCGGTGCCGTGCTTGCCGTCCCGTTGCTCAATGTTTATGGTTTCAACAACTTCAGCCGCGACGTGCCCGACGGCAAGGACGTGAACCGAAGTTTTCCCGGCACTTCCAGCGGTTCCCTGGCATCGAGGGTGGCCTATTTTTTCACTAAAAACATCCTGCCGCAGATTGATTTTGGGGTGGACTTCCACACGGGCGGCAACAGCAACTACAACTACCCCCAAATCCGCTACTCTGCGGGGGATGCCCGCAGCGAGGAACTGGCGGCTGCTTTTGCTGCCCCGTTCAGCATTGCCACGGCTCCCATCGCCAAATCGCTCCGGCGCACGGCACTCAATGCCGGCCGGCCCATCGTCGTGTTCGAGGGTGGGGAGAATCTCCGCTTCGATGGGTTTTCCATCGAAAAAGGCTTGGCCGGTATCCGGCGGCTGCTCCATACGCACGGCATGTTGCCCGCTGCGCCACCGTCCGGAAAGGTAGTGCATATCGCCCACCGCACGTGGGTGCGTGCTGCCCGTCCCGGCATTTTTTGTTGGTCAAAATCCTCCGGCCAGCAAGTGCGGCAAGGCGAACCGCTCGCCATGATCAGCGACCCCAATGGAACCGATGATCTGGTCGTCGTTTCACCAAAAGACGGCTACATCATTGGCCACAACAACAACCCGGTCGTGGGTGTGGGCGATGCCCTCTTTCACATCGGGTCGTAGCATTTTATCTGAAAGAAAATTCTCTGCCTATTGTTTTATTTCCCCCAGTTCCAATGTTTTTAAGAATGCCCTCCAACCATCCAACCATCCAACCATGACAAAAGAATCCCTGCTTGAAACGTACCGCCGCATTGGCCCCTACATCCACCGGACACCGGTGATGACCAGCGAAACACTGGATCGCATGGCCGGGGCAAGGCTGTTTTTCAAATGTGACAATTTCCAAAAGATGGGAGCCTTCAAGATGCGGGGGGCTGCCAATGCCATCCTTTGCCTGAGCGAGGAGGCCCGGAAACGGGGCGTTGCCACCCATTCCTCCGGCAATTTTGCGCAGGCACTTGCTTTGTCGGCAAAACTGCTGGGCGTGAAAGCCTACATCATCATGCCTTCCAATTCCCCGGCGGTAAAAAAGGCTGCCGTGCGGGACTATGGCGGCGAGATAATCGAATGTGCGCCCACCTTGCAGGCGCGTGAT
>JRYF01001698.1_pt1 | contig 23721 bp, 39 predicted proteins | sample 235331 | NCBI WGS metagenome assembly JRYF01 (sample SAMN03074217, study PRJNA261475) | activated sludge metagenome | biome: Wastewater Treatment Plant; feature: Wastewater; material: Activated sludge; isolation source: activated biomass of a wastewater treatment plant treating hydrocarbon... ...
CAGCGCCCCGAAGCTCAAGGCGCTGTGTGGCCTCTAGGTGACGCCTGCCTCGTCCAGCTCCCTGATCCAGGCCGGGCACACGTAGATCATTCCCCTGCCCGCCTTGCGCGCGAGCGCAACGACGGCATGCGGGTGGCGAAGACCGAACCAGCACGAACGAATTGAGATCTCCCCGCGCAGTAGCGCGGCAACCACGTTTCTGCGGTGCTCGAGCTTGAATAGCCAAGCTCGCTGCCGCCAGGTCGCCTGCCTCTCTGCTGACCCGTAGGCGCTCTCGTCTGGCCGTTCTCCCGATGCGTTCATCATCGTTCCTCGGCGGGTGGACTTCGTCATCACCGGGCCGCCCTGTCAGGGATTCCGGGCCCAGCGCGGTGCGACCTCTCCATCGCTTGCATCCAGCGGCCGTCCACCTCCTGGACGCGACCACGCAAATCGATGCACGCGGATGACGTGGTCGGCGATGTCTGCCGCGCTGCGTGCGTCCACGTGCAGTTCCAGGTTGAACTTGGCGGCCCCCTCTTTCGGAGGGATCTCCTCGCACTCGAACCTCAGCGTCACGTCCCGGTAGCCCGGCGCGTCGCCATAGGTCACCAGTCGAGCATTGAGGTCGGCGCAGTCCCTCGGAACCAGCGGCTCAGGCGGCGCGATGCCCCACTCCCTAATGACGGCTTCGATCCGCTTCTGCCCGTCCGGCACGAGCTTGTAGAGGTCGGCACGCCCCCAGCGCAGTGCGTCGATGCAGTTGATCACGTCGTCGCTGATCGCGACGTCGACCGCGCGAAGGTCGAACAGATCCAACGGGTAGGCGTCGCCGTTGTACAGCGCAGCGATGAACCGCGCCACCCGCCTGATCTGGCCGCTGTCGCGCGTCTCAGCGAGCTTGAGCAGCCGATCAAGGGCATGCGCCGCCTTCGCCTGCGCGGCGCGCGACCGCCCCTCGAAATCGTGCTCATCGCCCGCCATGTCGGTTCCTTTCCCCCAGCGCTCGTCGCTGGCAGCCGTTCATTCTCCGTCACTCCCAGCGCAGCCCAAGAGGCTGCCCGCGGGACCACCGCGCCCGGCACGTCTGACTGCAGCACCTGCTGTGGCCGCCGACGCTTGCCATCGAAGTGGACAAATGAACATGCGCCACCCCTCGCTAGGGCCTGGATCGCCCCTACCCACGACTGTCTTCGAGTGGCACACTCATGGGGCTTCCTGCTGGCGATCGTCGCTGGTACAGCCTTCACCGAAAGCCGTCACCGGCCGTAGTTGAAGTCCAAGGTGCCCTGCACCCTGGCGTTCGCAGTCGTGACCTGCACTTCAATCGCTCACCTTCGGGTGACCATGTCGCGAAAGCGACGAATCCAGTCCGCGCACGCGGGCAAGCCAGTCCGTGCTGGTTGGCGTTGACCTCGGTCTTCGCGCCTCTTGTCGATGTGCACGTGATGCATCGGCCTCGACGTCGGCCTCGCAAGCCGAGAGGGCTCATCGCCCTCGAGCGTCTTCATCCCTTCGCGTGGCGACGCGAAGTCAACTGCGCTTTTCCGGCTACCGCTGGATGAGCGCTTGCGGAGCAACTTCGTGTGCTTCGCTTGTATCGCTGGGACGCAAGTCCTGAAGTGTGTGGAAGACCCGTCGCTTCGGCGTGGGTCTTTCGCCTATCCACGGGCGCGCTCTGCGTGCCTTCAACCCGAATGGGGAACGTAGCTTCTCCATCCGGGGGACGTGTCGTTCCCCTTTTGCATTTGCAAAGGAGAACGACCATGTCGAATCACACAGCTCGCACTGTGTCCCGCCTCTGTGGCGGTACCGGCTTGCCGCAACGCCCCGTTGCGCTGGCCAAGAAGCCTGCCGCGCTGCTCGCCCCGTTCGTCCGCCCGTCGGTCGACGTGGTCGTCCCGTTGCCCCAACCGCTGCCCCTGGCTGCGTGAGGGGCGCATGGACAAGCACCTGTGGCTCAGCCTGCTCCGTCTCATCAACGAGGGCAGCGCCGAAGAGCTCCAGACGAAGAAGGAAGAACTCCTTCAGAGCCTGGAGCGACTGCGCATCACTCGTGGCCCTGTCCGCGGCGATGTTCTGCGCGTCGTGCGTCTGATCGACGAGGAGCTTGTGTCCCGTCTGCATCTGGACCAGCGGCGCAAAGGACGTCGTTAGCGGATGGTTCGAGGCGCCTCGCGAGGGACTGCTTGTCGGGATGATCGAAAAGGATCGCCCACATGTAGGCCCGCTCGAGCGCCTCGCGGCCGCCCTCGATGAGCTGAAGAGACTGGCCTGAACGATCCATCGTGATGGCTTTCATGTGAACGCCGGCTTGCCGGCCAGTTCATGCTACCCCACTGGGGACGTTTCGTCCCCCTGGGGCCGGTCCGTCTCCGTGGATCATCCAACGGAGCGAACCATGCATCAGCAATTGCCCAGCATCGGCCCCATCCACGCCCAGCACGCCGTCCCGGAAACCCCGAGTCAGCGCGACCTGGCCGAGGACTTGGCCTGGGCCCGCCTGTACCGTGTCGTGCACCAACCCTCCGCAGCCGCGGAAGTGGTCAAGTACATGGACAGCAACCCCGAAGCCAAGAGCCGCAACGAGGCGCTCTACCTGCTCGCACGTCAGACCTTGCACACCAAGGCCCTGGCGGACGAACAGAACGAGCGCACCGTGGCGTTCTTCCGCGCGATCTTCGTGAACGCGCCCATCGGAGCCTTGCAGCTGGTGAAGTCCCTCTTCATCGGCATCCACAAGGTGTTCAGCCGCCCCGAACCGGACTCCCAGGCCATCCAGCCGAAGGTCCGCGTCTCGAAGGCGAAGGCACGCATCGACGTGCTCGGCAAGGTTCCGGAAGTCGCCCAGACGCTGACCGGTTTCGCCCCGAGCTCGCCGGCCGTCGTGCCCGAAGCCCAGCCCGTCGACCCGACGCAGGCCTCACGCAGCAGCAAGGCAGCGTGAGACCTCGTTGTCGATGAGCCACGCGAGCATCTCGAACTCCCTCGAGTCCTCCGCGTAGTAGGCCTTGCAGTCCGCGACGTACTTCCTGAGGTCTTCGAGCGTGCGAATGCCCACCACCGGCAAACCGGTGATGCGCTCTAGCCGCTCGACCTCCTTGCGGGTCAACCGGATCGCGTTGCCTAACCGAAGCATCTCCAGACTCTCGCAGACGTTGATGGACTGATTCGCATGTTGAGTGCGATTGGACGTCAAGAGTTTCGCCGAGCCGGACTCCAGCATCCTGAAGGAATCCCCATGACGATGACCGTCGAAGCCCTCCAGATCATCAAGCTCGATGCCTCCACGGCCTCGGCGCCGATGGTCGACCACTACATCCAGCTCGTGCGCAGCAGCGCCGCTGACTCCACGCCCGAGGCGAACGAGTACGCGAGCGCCCTGCTGATCAAGCTGGAGCACCTGGCCAACAGCCAGCGCGCCGAAGCCGCCGATCCGATCCAGGCCCAGACCTATCTGGCACCCTGGCTCACGATCGAGCCGCAGCCCCTCCAGGCCGCGGCCTGATAGCCGACCAGCGGGTCGTTCGAACCACCAGATTCGGACACCCGCAGGTTGCCCTCACCGCAAGGCGAGGATGAACATCAGCTTCACCGAACTCCGTGCGACCGGCACGGCTGCGACCTTCCCAGGTCGCGCATCAAGCAGGCTTCTCCTAGCCTGCGTCTTCAAATCCCGAGCGGGGTGCACTGCCCTCGGTCGGGGTAGCGACGCCCTTCTCGCACAACAAGAAAGGACGTAAGCGCGCGGCGATCCCATCTTGAAGTGGGGCTTGGCCCCGATAACGATCGTGTCCACATACGACTTACGTGGACACGATGACTAGCGACAAGACACCGACTCGGCGGCGCTACAGCGCGGCCTTCAAGGCCCAGGTGCTGGGCGAGTGCGATGCACCCGGCGCCTCGGTGGCCAAGGTGGCGATGTCGCACGGCATCAACACCAACGTCGTACACGGGTGGCGCAAGCTGGCACGCGAAGCGGGTGCAGCCAGTCCGGTGTCCTCGCGCGAGTTCGTTGCCGTCGCGTTGCCGGCCGTGCCGCTGCAGTCAGTTGCCGAGCGTGGCATTGAAGTCGAACTGCGCCGCGGCGCCGTGACGATGAAGATCACCTGGCCTTCGTCAGCGACAGCGGCCTTCGCCGCATGGACGCGTGAGCTCTTGCGGTGATCCGGATCGATGCCGTGTGGTTGGCAGTCGACCCGCTGGACATGCGTGTCGGCACAGAGTCAGCGCTGGCCCGGGTGGTCAACGTCTTCGGCGCCGCTCGGCCTCATCACGCGTACCTGTTCGCCAACCGCCGCGCCAACCGCATGAAGGTGCTCGTGCACGACGGCATCGGTGTCTGGCTGGCGGCACGACGCCTGAACCAAGGCAAGTTCGTGTGGCCCCGCGAAGGTGCGCCGACACTGACGCTGACGCGTGCGCAACTCGACGCGCTGGTGCTCGGCCTGCCCTGGGCGCGCATCGGCGAGGCCGGCGTGGTCACGGTGCTGTAGAGCGTCGCGCAACTCAATTGCTGAATGTGCCGATGCGCAGGTGCGCGGCACTCGGCACGATCACGACCCGTGATCGCCAACCTCGACACGCTCAGCCCGGACCAACTGCGAGATGCGGTTCGCACGCTGATGGCTGATGTGGCCAGCAAGAGCGCCGAGATCGCCTTCAAGCAAGCCACCATCGACAAGCTCGCCCACGAGATGGCGGTGCTCAAGCGGCTGAAGTTCGCAGCCAAGTCCGAGGCGTTCAGCGCCGAGCAGAAGAGCCTCATCGAGGAGGCCATCGACACCGACCTGGCGGCGCTGGCCCTGGAGATCGAGCAGCGCGCGCCAAGCAAGGACTCGCGCGACAAGCAGCAGCCCAAGCGTGTCGCGCTGCCGGCCGACCTACCTCGCACCGAGCATCACCACGAGCCCGAGAACACCGCCTGCAGCTGCGGCTGCCAGTTGAAGCGCATCGGCGAGGATGTGGCCGAGAAGTTGGACTACGTGCCCGGCGTCTTCACGGTCGAGCGCCACATCCGCGGCAAGTGGGTCTGCACGAAGTGCGAGACGCTCGTGCAGGCCCCCGTGCCGGCGCACATCATCGACAAGGGCATCCCGACGACGGGCCTGCTGGCCCAGGTGCTGGTGGCCAAGTACCAAGACCACCTGCCGCTGTACCGCCAGGAACACATCTTCGGGCGTGCCGGTCTGGCCATCCCGAGATCGACGCTGGCCAGCTGGGTGGGCCAGTGCGGCGTGCAGTTGCAGCCGCTGGTGGATGCCTTGAAGGCTGTGATGCTCAAGAGCGCGGTGCTGCACGCCGACGAGACGCCGGTGGCGATGCTCAAGCCGGGCAACAAGAAGACCCACCGTGCCTACATCTGGACCTACTGCACGACCCCCTATGACGCACTCAAGGCGGTGGTGTTCGACTTCGCCGAGGGCCGCGGCGGGCAGCATGTGCGCGGCTTCCTGGGCCTGGACGCGAACGGCGGCACAGACGGTTGGCACGGCAAGCTCGTCTGCGACGACTTCAGCGGCTACAACGCCTGCTTCGAGCTGGGAGTGACGGAGGTGGGCTGCCTGGCGCATGCCCGCAGGAAGTTCCACGAGCTGTGGGTCAACCACGGCAGCCAGGTCGGCGAGCGGGCGCTGAAGTTCTTCGGCGAGATCTATGACATCGAGCGCGAGGTGCAGGAACTCCAAACCGATCAGCGAAGGCGAATACGCCAGCAGCGAACAGCCCAAGTGGCCGACGCCCTGCATCAATGGCTGGAGCAGCACCGCAAGCTGGTGCCCGAGGGATCGGCCACGGCCAAGGCCATCGACTACAGCTTGAAGCGGTGGAAGGCGCTGACTCGCTTCGTCGACGACGGCGACCTGCCCGTGGACAACAACTGGGTCGAGAACCAGATCCGTCCGATTGCCATCGGCCGGTCAAACTGGCTGTTCGCCGGCTCGCTGCGCGCCGGCCAGCGAGCAGCGGCGGTGATGAGCCTGCTGCAGTCGGCACGGCTCAACGGGCTGGATCCGTACAGCTACATCAAGGACGTGCTGATCCGGTTGCCGACACAGCCAGCGGGCCGGATCGAGGAACTGCTGCCGCATCGGTGGCAGCCCGGCGCCTTGCTCTGATCCGCCTCGGGCTCGCGGGGTGGGTTGCCCGCTCGCTTACGAAAGGACGTCGTATGGCACCTCGCAAACAGAAGCATCCGGCAAAGGTCGAGCAGCGCCGCCGCTTGACGATCTTCTTCAACAAGGAGGCCCGCAAATCTGCGGCCGACGCGCTGAAGAAGGCGTCGTGGCTGTTGGCTGCGGCCAATGCGTACCTTGGCTTCGCCAAGGGGTCGGTGGCCTACATGGTCATCGTGGCGGTCGGCTGGTTGGTCGCGCAGACCCTGGCCGTCATCCTCCTCAGCCTCGAGGAGGAACAGGTCCCGAAAGAGACCGAGGAGCAGGAACATGCAAGCACTTCTGGAATCACTGGCAAGCGCACTCAACCATGACCCGATCTTGGCCACCTACGCCATCGCGTGGCTGGCCTTGAACATCTGGGGAGTCGCTGTCGTGATCCTGGCGTATTGCAGTCGCCTGCAGGAACGCGCCCGTTCCACCTGTCCGACAAAGCACCGTCTGTTCCCACAGCGGCGCCATCGTCGATAGAGTGACACGGACCCGCCCCTCTACAAGCGCACCCTCCTCTAGCCCTGCACGATCATTCGATCGGCAGGGCTTCTTCTTTATGGCCCGCGATGTCGATATACCGCACGACGCTCGCGTAGTCGATTCGATGCGCGCTCCCAGTTGTCTTCATCTTGCTTGACCATCTACTGGCGATGATGGGCAGGCCGAAGTGTTCTTGTCCGTCCACCCTGGCGTCTGCCGCGAGCTCGACGATCACCAGCCCGCCATCGTCTCTCACCGGCGGCGGCCCATCAATCCAGGATTGAAGCGTCGAAGAGCGTTCCTCTGCCGCGGCAGCGGCCGCCTCGAGTAACCGAGGGTGCAACTTCAGCACGTCTGCGTGCTCGTCGATGATCCGATTGCGAGGATCCATCATAGTCACGCCACCGAAGATCACACGACCCTGGAAACCCGGCGACATGTCCAGGCAACCCTTGAGGCGCTTCCAGAGCTGGTCGAGATGCGCGCGATCGTCTTCATCGAAGCGTAGCGGATCGTTCTCGCACTCGCTGTCGGTGTCGCTCGGGTAGTAGCCACCACTCACCGTGTCCAGCAGGCCCAAGAGCGACAGCGCTGCTTCGAGATCCTTGGCGCTGGCCTTCGCGATGTTCATTGACCGCCTCCCTCACTTCCAGTGTCGAACACTCGGGCGCACGCGCCAGGTCTCGCCATCCAGGCTGCTCGCCTCCGCCAGCACGCTGCGGCACGCCCCGAGCTTGACGAAGCGCCGCTGCGAGTCGAACTGAAATCCCATGAGCCGCAACGCCTGCGTGGTGTAGCGCTTGCGCAGCATCGCGTAGATCTTCGGCTGCCGCCGTCGTCCTGTCACCTTCACCGCCCGTCAGTCTGATACTTCCAGAAGCCCGCTGGCGGATGCGTGATGAGGCTCTCTTCCAGCGACGCGCTCACGTCCTTGGCAGCGTTCAGTGCGACACCGATGCAACCCGTCAGCTGGCTTTCCGTCGCCTTGTCGAGCGCCACGCGATCTTCTTCCGACAGCGTGCCTAGCACCGCCGCTGCACGGATCAGCAGTTCACCTGCCTCGCCGACCTTCTCGATCACGTGCTTCTTCAACGCCACAGCCATCTCCTTTCTCCACTTCTCGCGGCACCATGCCGCCTCAGCTATTTCACCAACTCGCCTTCCCGCTTCAAGCGCCTCCATTCCCAAGGCGGCACAGGTGCAGGGTCGGCCCACAAGCCAAGCTTCGCTTCGCGTGCGTTCGCCTCGAGACGCAGCAGTTCGGTGTCCATGCTGTAGGCGCGATACACCCAGGCCATGCCGCGCCTGACCTGCTCCGTGCTGACGTCCATACCGCCGACCGTCATCGTCACGATCGGCCTGCCGTTGCGGTCGACCTCGCGCCACTCGATGCGCACCAGCTTCTTGTAGACCAGCTCCCGCAGCGACTGTTCGGACCTGTTCCCCCAGGCCTTCTGGTGCTCCGGCGCGTCGATCCGCGCGAGCCGCAGCCGTACCGACTTTCCGTCGAGCTCGACTTTTGCCGTGTCACCGTCGGAGATCCCCGTCACGACCACCTCGGCTGAATGAACAGGTTGCGCCGCCTCGGCGGCCGCGCGCGCAAGCTTGCGCGCTAAGCCGAACTCGTCGGCGGCTGCGAGCCCATGCCCCATTGCTGCGGCAACGGCGAGGAGCGTGATCAGTCTTCGCATGCGGGATCCTTGTCGCAGCCAAAGAAGCCATGCGGCAGGAAGCGCCCGCATGCCTTGCAGGTCGGCCGCTCGACCAACTCTGATCCGCCCCAGTTCATCGGCCTACCCGTGGTGCGGTTGGCACGCTTCCCTTTCCCGCCGAGCGGCCTGTGTGCGTCGTCGTGCTTCCTCTTGCCTTGCCTCATCATCTTCGTCTCTTTCCCTACCGGCGCCGACGCCCCTTGGCCCGTTCTGCCTTCTGCACCTGCAGCCGCTGCCTCACCGCCGCCATGTAGCACCAGGCCAGGTCGAGCGTCTCGGTGCTGCGCAGCCCCTTCGCCCGCAGCTCGAGGACGCCGCCGACCACGGTCACGATCACCGGCCGCGCCCCCTTGTCCCGCACAATCGCGCTGGTCTCGCGCGTCACCGGACGCAGCGACTTCGTCACCACGGCGAGCACCCCGCTGCTTCCCTCACCTCGGAGGCGAACTGTTCCAACTGTCGCGCGATGCGCGCCGCGTCGTCCGCCCCGATGTGCATGGCTGCCCCGCGCACGCGCGACAGCGCAGCCGCAGCCTCGAAGTCCAACGCCTCGAGGTCCGCCGAATCGCGACCCTCGTACATCGGCAAGTCATTCTTGCGCCTCATCTGCTGCGCAGCCACGTCGAGGAAGAAGCGTCGGTTTGGGGTGTTCACGTGGTAGAGCAACTGCGTGGACACGTAGACGCAAGCGTCGCCTCCGGGGCCGGTGACGATCACGGTCTCGGCGAGCACGGTCTCGTCGATCGCACCGCGCGACATGCCCAGATCGGCCGCCTTCCAGCTCTGCTCGAACAGCACCACCGCACACTGCGCTTGGCTCGGGCGGCAGAGCACAGGCCTGCCGTCGCTCGCCGCCAGCGACTGCGACACGGTATCCACTGGCATGCCGTTCAGGTCGCGCTCCGCCGCCTGCATGATCGCCCACTCCAGGGTTCTGACCGGGTGTCTGAAGTCCATGTGACCTCCTTTGTGCCTCAGGATCTCACCGACCATCACGTCTTCAAGGGGAGTCGACGCACAACAGATCCTCCGAACGGTACGCATCCGGCATTGCAGCGGCGTCGACCTGGAGCTGACCCGGGCAGCGCATGTTGAGCGCCAGAAGCTGCGGCATCGCGCGCAGCAGTGTTGACACCGCTTCTGGCAACCCGGAGAGATCCTGGTCTGTCAGCCAGGTGCAGCACTCCTCCGGCGCAATCACTAGGCCGCCGCGCCTCCCCCACCTCGTGCACGACGTGCACTGGCCTGTTGCCGTCATCCTTCGACCCCAACCCATTCCCCCGCCCCCACAGCCTCGGCACGATCCAACATCGCCCGCCCCATCTCTCCCGCCCAGGAGAGGAAGGCCTCGCGACTGCGCGCCGGCGCCTTCCTGTGCATGCAGAACAGGGGCTGATGGCGCGAACCCCTTCCGTCACCCAAATCGCACACCAGATCGAAGGCCCCCGACCTGTCTACCTCGACCACCAGCGTGTCGACCAGGGCGATGCCGAAGCCACCGATCAGCACGCGATGCGCCGCCGGCGCGACGCGCTGGATGGCGTTGGTCACGCTCGCGCCGCGGTTGCGCCCGAAGCGTTCCATGTCCACTAGCAGTAGCCGCGCGAGATTGGCGCGCTCCAAAACGCCGGCGACCGCCAGGATGCCGTCGTGGTGTCGTACCGGCGTGGCGTCCGGGCTTTGGCAGAACAGTCGCAGATGTCGGATCAGGGCTTGCCTCATCGTGAGTCCTTCATGGCTGATGAACCCCATCCTCCGATCGAGGCGCATGCCTTCAAGCCCTCAGCGTGGCCGCACGCCGCGCAGCTGGAGCCACTCGTCGAATGCCTCGCAAAGTCGCACTGCCTGCCGTGCGCGCGTCAGCGCGACGTAGAGCAGGTTCACGTCCGCCTGGTCAACATCGTCGGCGGTGAGTTCCCTGCCGTCCTCGAAGAACTTCATGAAATCGTCTGCCAGCCAGACCTGGTCGAACTCCAGTCCCTTGGACTTGTGCGCCGTCGAGAAGAAGATGCCGTCGAACGTCGGCCAGTCTTTCTTCTCAAGATCGACGTGCCGCGACTTGATCTGGTCCACCAACGCAGGCACTCGGCTGCCGTAATCCTCGATGACGCGCACCAAGTGCCGCAGCTCAGGGTCGGCGGCGTCCTCGGCGAGCTGCTGCAGCGCTTCGAAGTCCGGGAAGCTGCGCAGGTACGGGTCGCGGATCAGCCCGCTGTCGCCCGACCACAGGTAGTACGCGTCGAGCAGCTTCTCCATCCGATATCCCTCGGTGCCGCCGACGAAGTGGTATCGCCGGTTCTCCGTCAGGAATGCGATCGCTTCCTCGAAAACCACGGCGTTCGTCCTGGCGAGCACCGCGAAGGACCGCTTGGTGTCCAACGACAGCCGCGTCGGCTCGCGGCCGGCGCCGATGATTCGCAGCGTGTTGTCCGGCTTGAAGTGCCCGAGCAATGCATTGGCCATCTGTGCCACGCCGGCGCCGAAGCGAAAGCTGCGCGTGAGCTGCAACCGCTCGTCCGCAGGGTGCATCGCCAGCGCGTTGGCCGACCCACGAAACGTGAAGATCTGCTGGGCTGAGTCCCCCACCAGCAGTAGTCCGCCAGTCTGCCTCCGGACAATGTCGTAGGTGCACAGATTGAGGTCTTGCGCCTCGTCTACGCCAATCAGATCCTGTCCGCGCAGGACTGGCCCGTCCATCTGGAAGAGCTTGAGGTAGCCGTCATGTGGCATGCGCAGTTCCCCGCCGTCGCGTCGGCACATCCGCTCCCAGGTAGCGCGCGCGAGCTCGACGACAGTCCCTGGGTCTGCCATCCGCTCTGCGATCTCGGCCGGCACGTGCGCCGACGTGATTTCGTCGTCCAGCGAGCCGCACCAATTCTGGATCGCCTGTAGCGCGCCGGATGCGGCCAGCGGCCCACATCGAAACGCGCGCGACACGGATGAACCGTAGGTCTTCCCGACTCTCTGCGCCGCGTCCCTGCCGAACAGCTCGACAGCCTTGCGCCACGCGATCGAATGCGTCGTCCTGCAGGTCACGTTGGCTGGCATGCGCGCCGCTGCCTCGAGTTGGATCGACTTGTTGAAGGCCAGGTAGAGGATGCGCGTTCGCGGCCGCGCGCCGGCGTACAGGCCGAGCGTCGTCGTCTTCGCCGCGCCCGCTCCCGCCTCCACCACCAGCCCACGCGCCTGGCTCGCGACAATGCGGGACTGTTCTTCCGTGGGTTCCATCCGGCGCTCGCGAACCTACCAGGCGAAGGGCTTGTTCACGAACAGCGAGCGCATCGCGCTGCCTTGCTCGCGGCCCCATGATCTGAACGACCATGCGCACACCACGATGTTGGTGGCGTACATCCCGATGCTCCACCACAACCCCATGCGCACGCACAGCCCGATCAGCACGATGTTGGCGACGATCCACGTCGCGAAGCCGGCACGGCGCTTACGCGCCACCTGGATCTGCCCCATCACGGTGAGGATCCAACCCAGTACCTGCAACACGTCGATCACCTGCGATTCCGTCATCTGACTCCCCTTGTTTTCTTCGACTAGTTCATTGTTCGACAGGAGCCGTGACCTTCAAGAGTCGCATGCGCTCAACGTCAGTGAGCCACGTTCACCGGCACCGCTGCGACCACAGGCTCCAGTGAGCCCTGCACGACTGACACCAGCGTGCGTCCGAGCTGGTCCGCAAGCAGCCCCCCTGGCAGGTCGGCGACGCGCAGTGTCAGCGCCCACCCCCCCGCTTCGTCCGGTGCGATCTGGTAGCCGACCTGGATCACCGCCAGCCCGCATTCACTTCGAGTGCTCATCTGGATCCGTTCGTTCTGCAGCGCCCATCGCCGCACAGGCCCGTCATCGTGCCGGTGTCGCCTGCGTCGCGCCAACGGAAAGGCGGGCGCTCCGACCCCCCGTTTCGGCCGGTCGTCCTTCGTCCGGCGCAGCTTGGCCATGCGCAGCGGTTAGTCTTTCGCCCGTCCACGCTGGCCATGTCTAAGCCATCCACGCCACATGAGCACCTTTGCGTACGTACTCCTTGCCCTTGCCATCGGCTATGTGCTCGGCCGTTACCGAGCCACATCCTTTCAGAATCGGGGCGAGGCGCTCGTCTCCAAAGTCCTCCGATCCAACTTCGGCGCGCCCGAGTACCACCTCCTCAACCATGTGACGCTGCGACTCAAGGACCGGACAACTCAGGTCGATCACATCCTTGTGTCTCGCTATGGCGTCTTCGTCATCGAGACCAAGCACTACAAGGGCTGGATCTTTGCCAACGCCAAGCACGCCACCTGGACGCAGGTGATCTTCAAGTACAAGGCACGCTTCCAGAACCCGATCTTTCAGAATCTCCTCCACGTCCGTGCGGTGCAGGAGCTTCTCGACTTCCTCCCGCCAGACTCGATCCGTTCTATCGTTGTCTTCACCGGCGAGGCCGAGTTCAAGACCGAGACACCAGCAGGTGTCGTGAAGCTGCGTGGTCTCGTCGACCACATCCGCTCTTCGACCGCCGAGGTCATGTCGGCGAACAGGGTTCAGTTCTGCGTCGGGCGCCTGGAGACTTCACGTCTCGCCATCACCGGCAAGACGGACCTTGATCATGTTCAGAGTCTGGAGCGTCGGCACGGCGGCCTGCACTAGCTAGACAACGAGCCCACGAGGCTTCCGCCTTTTCAGGCCGAACCGCCGCCACACGGCCGGATTCACATCGATAGGGCCTGCTCGTTTGGACGACAGGTTGACCAACACTCCGTGCTGCTTGATCGGTCCCTGGAACAATTCGTAGAGCAACTGCGAAGCCCACCGCACTGCCATGTCGTTGACGAACAGACCCTGCGATTGCAGCGAGATCCGTACAGAGCATGACGGCGCAACGTCCTCTTCGCGATCTTCGAGAAGCTGCGGAAAGAGCTCGGTCACGCAGGGCAGCCGACCCCATTCCTCGCTCTCCGGCAGCGGATAGGCCTTCGGTTGCCCGAGCACCACCTGAGCCGAGTTCTCCGTGTTGCCCAGGTCCAGCCAGTACGACACCCCGGAATCCCGATTGAACAACGTCCCATGCAGTTCGCGGCGCGCTCGCGCCGAATCGACGCAGCTGATGATGATCGCCGGCCCCCCGCTGTAGTCCCGCACCGGCTGCGGCTTGTAGTGCGAGGGCACCGCATCCCAGTCCAGCCCAAAGTATTGATTGAGCCGGTTGATGGTCACCACTGCCTTGTGCAGGCCAACGTCGGCCGGGCTGTACACCTGACGCCCCACGTTCGACTCACTGACGGTATCGCCGTCGAAGGCCGTCACGTGCAAGCCGTGCGGGTGGCCCAGAGCGCGGATCGCAATGTCGAGACGCGCCAGGCAGTTCGCCATCTGCGCGCCATTGCCCCCGACGCCCACCAGGTGCACGCGCACCCGCTGGCTCAGGAGGTTCTTGCCGATGCAGTGTTCCATGTCGATTCTGTTCCCCTTCCCGAGGATCTTCTCGCCGACATGACGCAGTTCAACCACCGATCAGCGAGCCGCCTTCTCCGCCGCCTTCTCCGCCGCAGCAGACAACTCGCGTGCCGCCGATGCGACGCCGTTCGCCCATCGTTCCAGGCCGAGCACACGCAACGCACTTGCCTTGCGCTCGGCCTCATGAGCCATCCGCTCCAATCCCTTCGCGAGCCTGCTTGCCGAAGGTTTTCTTTTCATGCCCTTCCTTTCGCGCCGGAAAGGGCCGGCTCCCTGGTCATAGGCGCCCGCGCGTTGGATTGGACCCGCCTAGCCTCGCTGGGCAGGTCAGATGCGCCCTCGATGCACGATGCACCTCGCATCGGGGCGTCCCCCTATCCGCGCGACGTTCCGCCGTTCTCTTCGTCCCACGGGTGCGGCAAGTCCCGGAACAGTCCGTTCACGACGAGGCGAAACCTCGCGGACGGCCTCTCCTGGTCGAGGTTGCCGAAGACCCCGCACACCCGCACGCCCTGATCGTCGCGGTTGTCTTCCCCTGACCAGAAGGCCCGAAGCCGACCATGCGAGTGAAGGTCGATGGCCAGTACCTCGTGCTCGCCCATCGCTTCGATCCGGTACCGCACGTGTCCGGGACCAGCCTCCAGGGCCTCGTGCATCGACAGCCGCAGCGAACCGCAGTCGGCGTCGTAGATCAGCGCGCCGGCCACCTCGTTGGGCAGCGCCGCCCGCGCGCGTTCGATGAAGGCGTCGAGCAGCGCACGCGGAATGCTGCCGAAGGTGAAGCGGATTGCTTCGCGCACTTCTCCAAACGGCAGCCGCATCTCCACATCGCCGACGCGCGTCGTGCATTCCAGCCACGGTGTCCGCATCTGCACGAACAGGCCATTGCTTCCCAACAGCATGCGCTGCCCCTGCGGCTGCGTATCGAGCTCACCGAAGAGCGGCATGGCAACGACCGGGCACGTCGCCTGGATGGCGCGGTCGCGCAGGTCAGTCGTCATGCTTTATACCCTCCTTGGGCTCCATCACTTTGCCGAGGGTGCGCCCGAGGTCCACCAGCACCTTCTCCGGAAAGCTGGCGTGCTTGCCGTCCAGCATCGCGCGCCAGAACTTGTACGCCCCGCCGCGGTAATGCACGAGGTCCTGGTGCACGTTCGGGTGAGTGAACCAGCTGTCGAAGAAGGCGTTGTTCCACTCTTCGAGCTTCGCAGCCGTGGCGCGCTCGGGCAGGTCCACGTTGCCCACGCAGATCTGTCCGCTCTCCCACACGTTGAAGTAGGGGGCCCTGAACAGCGGCGTGTCCTCGTCGGGCCGAGCGCTACCCTTCACTGCCCACACGTACCACTTCCGCGATGCCGTGACGCAGAACACCAATCCGGGGTGGCTCACGACCTCCGACCGCTCGACTGCGCCCAGCGCGCCGCCGCCGCACCGGAACCAGATGCGCCTCTGCGCCGGCGGCACCCACCACGCCACCGCCCCCGTGTCCTGGTAGAGCACCTTGTCCGCGATGAAGCCCCCCTGGCGGCGCTTGGTGAGTGTGCGCGCCAGTCGCGCCACTGCAAACGCCGTCATCGGCCGTCCCGGAAGGATCGTGGCCCCGCCATTTGGCTGCGCCGCAATGCCATGCACCGTGGCGAAGCTGCTGCCGCCCTTAGCCTTGTAGACGAGGATGGCCTGCGCCAGTTCGACCCTTGCCGCCCCCTCTTCCGACACCTCGAACTTAACCTGCCGCTGTGCTGCGCTCATCGCCGGCCCCTCTTCATTCCCGGCCAGTCTCCCTCGGTGAGCTTCCAGATCAAGTCATCCAGCGCGCGCACCGCGTCGCACCACTTGCGCATGTAGGTAAACCATTCCCGGAACACGGCAGGGTCGTTCGCATCGACAGTGTCTTCGCCACAGGACTCGAAATAGTCGCCGCTCTCGCCGATCATCTGCTCATAGTCATCGAGCACCCGCAGCGTCAGTTCGTCATCGGTGTTCCAAGCCAGCACGCCCGAGAACCCGACGAAGCGGCCGTCCCGGAACGCCCAGTCGTTGTTCGGCAAGTCCGCCGCCATCAGCTTGAGCACGGCCTCGATCACCTCGGCGATGCGGCGCTCCTTGGTCTCAGCAGCCAGTTGGAGCAGCGTCCTTCGGCCAAGCGGCTTGGCGCCGCCACCGAGCGCCCAACTCGGGAACACCGCGTCGAACATCGCCCGCGTCACCATCGACTTGCGCATTTCCTCGCGCTGCTCGGCGTCGTCCCCGCAGTTCTCTTCGAGCGCACTCTCTTCGTCGAGTTCGCCGTACCAGTAGGTGTCGCTGGCGCATTCCATGACGATGTTCGGCGTGTAGATCGGCAGCGTTCGCCACGCAACATGCTCCAGAGCTTCCAGCACAGTTTTCCCGAGCTTCGCGCGACGAGTCTCCAGGTGCTCCAGCGCCGGACCCACGCACCGCACCCCGAACGACTGGCCTCCCCACTCGATCACGCACGCCGACCGCATGCCCCGCCCTTCGCGCTCGTCAGAATCCCGCAGGCGCATCGAGAACTGCGGCGAGAGGATGCGCAGGCCGCTCAGTTCGCGCGCCATCCAGCGACCAAGGACCTCCTGGCAAGTCTTGATGTGGTCGGAGCCGATTCGCGCCGGCATCAGCGAGGCGTCGAAGGCACCAGCGCGCAGCAACGTCCTGGCGAACAGCGCGCCCCGCCGCCGCGAGGCTTGGGGCACCAGTTCGCACGGAATGCTCGAATCGAGGGTAGGCAACTGGAACATGGCGATCAGAAGAGGGGTGGCAAGAGTGCGCCGCGAACAACCATCCGCTCTTGCCGATCGCCGCGCGGATTACCCCGCACGTCCTCGGCGAACTTCTGGATGATGCTGCTAACTCGAACCAGTCTCTCGTCTGCCATCGCGGCTTCAAGGGCTCCGACCGCGCCGCTTGGCGGCCGGTCGAGCAGCGCATCCAGCCGCGCCGCGTAGCGCGCGACTGGATCGCGGTCAGCCCTTGGTGCCGACCGCGCGCTTGAACGAGACTTCCTGGACGCCACGGACCACTTCTCCGATTTGGGCCTCAGCCGTCAGGAGTTCAGGGTACTGCGCTCCGTAGACCTCCTTGACCTGATCGACGGTCATCCCCGGAATGTCCGGCAGGGTCATGCCGTTGTACTTGAACGCCCGCGCCACTGCGGCAACGACGATGGACATGGTTGCCTCCTTTCAGGCACCGAACAGGTCGGGAACGGTCGTGCCACTCGCCGGCGCGGGCTTGTTGGACTCGCCGCTCGGTGCAGCCTGCGCATCTTCATCGCCGCCCGATGCGTCACCGTCGCCATCGCTTTCGACGGGCTCGCTGCTCGCCGCCATCGGCTTGTGCGCGCCCTTGGGCGCAGCCTTTGCACCAGCCTTGGACAGCGCGTCAGCCCCCTTCTTCACGGATGCCGCCTTGGCCGCTTCCAGCACTTCGTTGGTCGCCGCCACCTGCTCGTCCAGGCTCGTGCGCGCCGTCGCGTAGCTGGCCACCGCCTGCACGAAGCCCGCGTCCAGTTCTTCGGGGGTGGCCGTCAGCTTGAGCGGCACGGCCAGCGCGGGCACTTCCTTGCCGTTGTCCGACGTCTTCGGCACCACGACCACCGTCATGAGGCCGTTGGCCTCGTCGGCCGACAGCAGCAGGCTGAACGCGCCCCTGGCAGCCATCGGGAAAAGCTCTTTGAACATCGCTTGAATCTCCTGTTGCGCGAGGGATGACCCTCGAAGTCATCCTATGGGTCGCCCCTCGCTTGTCGAGGGCTCACGCCGCGTGGGCCGCCTCCGGTTCCTCACGCCGCTCGGTGCTCGCGGTAGGCGCCGGCTCGGCGCCGCCCTGTGCCGCGTTGCGCTCCGCGTACTTGAACTTGCGGCGCGGGTAGCGCATCGCCTTGGGCACCGTGCCCTTGTAGGCAAAGCCATCGACCGCCAGCAGCGCCTGGATGAAGTCGCTGCGCTTGCCCGCCTTCGCCTTGGCGTAGCGGTCGCCCATTGCCTTCTTGAGCCCGACCTCCTCGGCCAGCGATTCCAGTTCGCTCACCGTCAGCAGGTTGAGGTAGTCCTCGCTGAGCGTGAAGTGCCGCGCTTCGTCCACTTCGAGGTAGTTGAGCAGTGCTTCCAGGCCCTCGGTGTCGATCCCGTAGGCGGCCGACGCGGTGACGGCCTTGACCAGGGCGTCCAGCGCGCTCGCCTCCACGGCCTCGGCCTGCTCCAGCATCTTGCGCAGCGGCGCGTCGCCCAGGTTCGGCTTCTTCACCCCCGCGAGCTTCACCGCCACATCCGCATACCGATCCGCGTTCACCGCTCGCGTCTCGCGTGCCAGCACCAGCGCCGTCAGGACACGCTGATTCCGCTCGCCCTGCGCCATCAGCTGGTTTGCCACCGTCTTGCGCCAGAACTCGACACGATGCGTGATGACCTTGCCGGGCACCTGATTGCGCGGCTTGACGGCATCAGCAGCGGTCGCGCTCCCCGCCGTGGTGGTCCCCTTGCCGCTGGTTCCGACCGGCGAGTCCTTCTTGGCCGCAGGCGGCTTGCTCGCTTCGCGCTCCGCCTTGCGCCGCGCCGCCACCTTGGTGCTGTTGCACGCCGCATCGAAGCACAGCGATTCCTCGACCTCACCGTAGTGTCCGGGGATGGCCGACACGCTGCACCCGAAGTTGGCGCAGCCCTTGCACGCTTCCATCTGCTCGGCGCCGACTCCAAGGGGTCCGTCAGCCGCCACCGACAGCGCGACAAACCCGTCCTCGGGCTTCACGAACTTGATCACCTGGAAGCGCTCGCGCAGCGGCTCGGCCTTGGCCTCCAGCGCGGCCATCGTGAGTTCGTCGTAGTGGGTCGGGTGCTGGCAGAAGCCGTCGCCGATCGAGGCATCGAACAGCGCCGCTTGCTGTGCCGAGTTGTGCGCGCACCCGAGGCACTGTGCCGTGTCGAAGATCGCGTCTGACAGCCGCTTGGCGAACTGGCCGAGTTGCTTCTTGAGCACTTCCACCGGCACCCGGTGTTGCAGGATGCCGGCCAGCACCTTGACCTGGCGGTCCTGCGGCAGCCCCGCCAGCAGTTCCGCATGGCCGATGCCGATGTTCGGATGGCGCTCGATGATGGCCTTCTGCACTTCGCTCGCGCAGTTCAGCAGCAGCAGCCGGCTGTCGAGTTCGCGCAGTTCCCACCCGAGCTGGTTCGCGGTCTTCTGCTTGTCGCCCGCGTTGAAGCTCAGCAGCGCCTGCGCCCCCTTGGCCTCTTCGATCGCGCTCGGGTTGTCGCGCCCCTTGTTCTCGATGATCCCGAGTGCGCGTGCCTCGGCGTCGCTCAGGTCCTCGACCGTGACCGGCATGTCGTAGTCGTCGCCGTATTCCTCGCCCGCGACCATCCAGCGGCGGTGGCCGTAGACGATTTCCCACAGGCCTTCCTTGGTCGGGTGGGGCCGGACCATGATCGGTGACTTGATGCCGCCGGCCGCCTTCACCTGCTCGCGCAGTTGGGTCATCGCCTTCGGGTCGTAGTGCTCGCGGTAGTTCTGGCCCGCCACGATCTGCCGCACCTTGAGGGTCGGCTGCGCCGGGCAATCCAGCGTCGCTTCATCGTTCATTGGGACTCCTTCGTTAGTGCGCTTCCTGTGAAGCGTGAAGTCATGTTCTCGTGACCAAGCCAGTCTTCAAGGTCGCCGTCAGTCCGCAAACAGGTCGATCTGATCCTCGTCCTTCGAGTGATCCGCCGTCGCTCTCGTCGCCGCGCGCACGACCGTTCTTGCTCGCTCCTTGGCCTGCCGCTGCTCTTGCGCAGCGGTGCTCCTTGCACCACACCCCTCATCCGTCTCTTTCGCTACGGACGCCGCGGCCTGACGCAATGCTTGCAGCCTGCTCGGGTGTAAGGCAGGCAGCACCACATCGGGCGTCTGGTCGCGCGTCGTCGCATGCATCACGACTTGCAGGTTCTCGTGAGCGCCCAGGGCGTTGCCGCGGTAGACGACGAGCTCGCCAAGATCCAGCCGCCCGAGACACAGATTCGCCAGCACCTGTGTGGCGCACACGTTCGCGCACAGGTGGTCCAGGTCGATAGCGGTGATCGACCAGCGGCGCAGCGCCGCCGCGCCCTTGCTCTCCACGACACCGCGCATGAACGCCAGGATCAGCGCCCCCGACCCGCAAGCCGGCTCGCACATCCGCAGGAACCGATCCTCTTTCGGGTCGGGCAGATCGGTCGGCGTCGCCAGTCGCGCCATGAACTCGGCCACAGGGTTGGGTGTGAAGAACTGACCCAGCCCGCCGCGATGCCCGCGCGATGCCAGGGACTGGTACACCTCTCCGAGCACGTCCTCGAAGGGTCGAGCCGCTACCGCGCGCGCGTACTCTCCCGACGCATCCAGCAGCCAGTCCCGCAGGTCGGCCGGGGCCTTCTCTGCACAGCGCACACCGAAGCCCGCCAGCACATCCGCCACCATCCAGGTGAGAAGTTGGTGCGGCTGGTATCGGCCCATCCCGACGCATGCATCGACGATGCGCTGCGTCGATCTGTTGTCGCTCATGGCATGGTCTCCCTTGCGCGTTCTGAGGCTTGGGGCCTGCCCGGCTTCTTGCGAGGGAGTTCACGGCGATCGCCCTGCCCCAGGTAGAGGCGGGCGACGTCGCCCCACGACAGGCGCGCTGCACCTGTGATTCCCTCGGCCCAGTCCATCACGTGCGGCGCGCCGTGCACCCCCGTGGCTCGCACTTCCCGTACTCGGCGCTTGCTGATCCTCATTCCCTGTGCGATGGCGGCGATGGTCTTGCCGTGCGCTCGCATCAGGCGTTCTATGGTGGCCCCGGTCAGATGGTCCACGTCGCTGTACGGCGACGAGCCGGCGGTCGAGGTGATTGCGTTGGATCGCATGGAGATCAGGATCTCCGACGAAAGCGCCGCATCAACCGCTCAAGGTGGACAGATGAACATGCGCGCCTTGGCAGAACGGCATTGCGCGCACGGTTCCGCCTTGCCATACTCGCTCTACCTTTTCCGGCCTTCGGCCGTCCTCGTCTCGAGGAGGTATCCACCGCGCAAGCGATGGCGTTAGCGGTCGTGACCCGCACGAGAATCCAGGCGCCGCGATCTGCAGCGTCTTCAACCCCGCCACAGGGCACCAGCCCGGCGGGCGGTGCCCTCTTCCACTGGAGGCACCGATGTCATCCCAATTGAGCGCGCCGCATGCGGCCCCCTGGATCCCGCCCGGCGTGGTTCGTCTCATCCGTCTCAAGCGCGAAGGCGCCCTGAGCAGAGGCGACCTGGTGGCCACTCGTCACCTTGGCACGTGCGAGGTCGTCACCGTCGAGTCGACGCACGCAATCACCGTGCGCTCCGTCAGCGCCGACACCCATCACCGGCTGCACTGCGTGTTCGGCCCTGGCGTCAGCTTGGGCGACGCCTGACCGATCCGGCCGTCGCCATCACTTCATCCCACGAGGGACATCGTCCCTCTGGGTCGGTGTTCCCTCTTCATCCGAGAGGACAACACCATGAACCTTGCACTGCTCGATCGCGCCGACCTGGAAGCGATCGTCCTGGACCCCCCTCTGGTCGCGCCGACGCAACTCATTTGCTCGGATAACGCCATCGCAGAGTACGTCCCCCATCCGGCGACGATGCGCCAGGCGCGACTGCGCCATGTGCTCGCTGCCGCTCACGAACTGCTCACCCGTGTCGCCACGGACGCGGTTCGGGGCAAGCCGCTCATCAACGCGCCTTCGACTCTGAAGGAGTTTCTGCGCGTCTACTTCGCCGGCGCTGAGCGCGAATCGTTCGTCGTCGTCTACGTTGATGCGAACCACCGCGTCATCGAGGTCGAAGAGCTGTTCGCCGGCACTCTCGCGCAGACCGCGGTCTATCCCCGGGAAATCGTCAAGCGTGCGCTGCACTTCAATGCTGCGTGCGTGTGCCTGTCGCATTGCCACCCCTCGGGGCAGGCAGAGCCTTCGCGCGCTGACGAGTACCTCACATCGACGGTCAAGTCTGCGTTGGCCTTGGTCGACGTCCGAGTCCTCGACCACATCGTTGTCGCCTCCAACGGCAGCGCGGTCACGTCGATGGCCGAAAGGGGACTCGTGTGAGCGAGATCACCGACCGCGCGGGCGATCACTGGGTACCTGCTTGCGGAGGCACCGAGACGCCCACGAAGACCCGGACCGGTCGAACGCTTCTCTTCATGTGGAACACCACGAAGGGCGAGCACGCGTACTACGACTGCGACCGCGACATCTTCCTGACCAACGAAGAAGCCAGCGCGGCCCTCGCGCTGAACTGATGCCCACGGGGTCCATTGCGGCCCCAGGCATCCACCTCATCCGTCTATCCAGCGCGCGTCCTACCCGGCGCGTCCATCAGGAGCATCACCATGCAATACATCGAAATCGGCCCGGTCCCGGGCGAGGAAAGCTGCGCCCAGGTCGGCAACCCCGACTACACCGAAGCCTCACTGCGCGAGTGCGAGGTGTTCCAGCGCATGCTGTACCGCCTGTTCCCCGTCCCCGAAGGCATCCCGGTCGCCTACGTCGGCCGCACGCACCCGCACGACTTCGGCAACTACCGTGAAGTCTCGATCCGCTACGACGAGAAGAACGGCGCTGCCGTCGACTTCGCCTTCCAGGTGGAGCTCTCCGTCCCGGCGAACTGGGACGCGATCGCGCAGTACGAGCTGGCCTGGTACGAGCGCAAGCGCGCGTATGACGTAGCTGTCCGTGAGCAGCGTCTTCAACGCGACGAGGTGCCCCCGCACTTCGGCGAAGAGAAGCCGCCCCGCCTCCCGGCAGATGCGCACTTCGCTGCGCTGCTGACCGCTTACCCCCTCTGAATCCAACCCCAGGGTGCCCGCTTCGGCGTGCACCCAATCGGGAGAACACCATGAACCTGACCATCGGCGCGGCGAGCGCCAACGTCCCCCTGGCTCTCCAGGATCCCGCATCCCTGACCCCCGACGCGCGCGCGCAGCGTCGCGCAAGCCTCGGGCGATCTCATCGCGCCGTCGGCGTCGATCCCAGGTATCTCCAGCTGCCGGAAGGCAAGCGCCTGTGGTTCGTCCACGTGGTGCTCGACCTTGCGGTGCACGCAGGGTGCCTCGGCTTCACCAAGCACGTCTACGAGTACGCGCTGGGTGCCGACGCTCACGAGGCCGAACAAGCGGTCCGCAAGTACTTCGCCTCCCTCGCGCCTGACTCCGACGTCATCCACGCCGAACCGCGGCTGTCTTCCGCAGAACACCCCGAGGAGCTCGCCTTCCCGGATCAGGTTCGACGTCTCGACATGCCTGCGAAGCCCCTCATGAGGACTCTCTCGTCATGAGCCAGCATCTTTCCAGCGCCCGCACCTCGCGCGGCAAGCCCGCCTATGTCGTTGCTGGCTGGGATCGCCCCTTGTCCGAGTTCTTCATCCGCGCCTTCCACGGCTCGGAGCCGAACGTCAACAAGATGCGCCACATGTCGAGCGGCTACTCGGACCTGGACTCTCTCGAGGCGGCACTGCTCTACCTGCAGCTCTCCGTCCCGTCGAGCTTCATGCGCGAGTTGCACATCGACGCGCGCTGCAACGCCGGCAATCGCATCGTCCGCCACGACTTCAGCCTGGTTCCACGCGTCCTGTACGCCGAACCTGACTCGTCTGGGCGCATGCACGCGCTCTTCCGCGCACGTCGCCCCATCACCCACTCGACGCTCGTCCTCCAGCAGCACGAGCGGATCGTGGTCGTGCAAGACGAAGGCGCGCCTCCGCTGCTCACCGAAGACTTCCGCAGCGGCCGACCTTTCGGGCTCGGCGGGCTCATCGTCACCAATGAGGACCTCGAGTTGATCCTCAGCGGGCCATGCGACGAACGCTTCTGCACAGAAGCGTTCGGCCGCCAGGACCTGCCGGTGGCGGCCTGATCTGCATCCTTACACCCATCGAGGGGGCGCTCGCCGACAGGCG
>JRYF01000721.1_pt1 | contig 23681 bp, 23 predicted proteins | sample 235331 | NCBI WGS metagenome assembly JRYF01 (sample SAMN03074217, study PRJNA261475) | activated sludge metagenome | biome: Wastewater Treatment Plant; feature: Wastewater; material: Activated sludge; isolation source: activated biomass of a wastewater treatment plant treating hydrocarbon... ...
TTCACCGAACGCGAGAAGGACGGCCTGCCGTTCTCGTTCGTGAACTGCCTGCGCGTGGTCGGCTGCAGCCCGCTGTCGCCGATCGCCTACTGCGGCCTCGTCGACGCCGAAGAGATCCGCAGCCGCATCCGGCATGGCGTGAAGCGCTGGCTGGAAGCCACGCTGACGCGCTACCCGGAGTGGGTGCGCGAAGCCGTCGCCCGCAATCCGGAGTGGGTCGAGCTGCAACTCGCCCGCAATCCGCAGTGGATCAACCAACAGGTCCGCGCAGTCGCCCTGCAGGGCGACCTGTTCGCCTGAGCCCTCAACGGCCGCCGCCGCAGCGCGACGACCACCACCTCAAGGAACACACCATGTCCCGCTTCTATCGCGCGGCCGGCGTGCTGGCCGTTCTCGCACTGCACGCACTCGGCGCCCACCTGGACGCCACCGATTCGCCTTCGCCGCCCTCGCGGGCCGAAGGCCATCGCCTGCCTGGCGCCATGCAGGTCCGCTGAGGAGCTGCCATGCACATCGTTTCCCAGACCGGGAGTGTCGCAGCGCCGCTGCTGCCCGTCCGCGCACCCGAGGATCTCGAGTACCTCGTCAAGGAGTGCGAGATCGTCACCGGCCGACCCGGCCGCACTTTCGTGATCGCCGGCGCCGACCGCCTTGCCTACCGGCTGCAGTGGCATCCGCTCGGCTTCGAGGTCGAGCGGCTCGACGGCCGTGGCCGCGCGCTGCACGTGCAGCAACTGCTGCTGTTCGAGTTCCTCGATCACCCGCTGCTGGAGGCCTTGCATGCCGGCCAGCTCTTCACCGCGCCGATCGAGTTCGACTCGCCGCGCGGTTGACTCATCCACCCCCTATTCACCCCCCAAAGGCGGGCGTCCCTTCGGGGGCACCCGCCATACCGGAGAACCACCATGCAGATTCAAGTCCGCATCAACGAGGAAGGCGCGCTGCGCAACCAGCGCTTCGCCTTCACCGACCGATTCACCCTCTTGTCGGAACTGCTCCAGAACGCCCGGCGCGCAGGCGCCACGTCCATCACCGTCGATCACGACGCCGAGACCAGGACGCTGACCGTCCGCGACAACGGCCGCGGCATCGACGACTTTCAAAAGCTGCTGACCTTCAACGAGTCGGGCTGGGATGAAACCACCTGCGACGCCGAGAACCCGTTCGGCGTCGGGTTCTCGAAGTGCCTCTACGCCGCGTCGCGCGGCATCGTGAAGTCGCGCGGCCGGTGCGCGGACTTCGACACCGCCGCCGCGTTGGCCCGAACGCCGATCGACGTCACCGAGTCGGCCGAAGCGCCAGCCGAGGGCACGCAGATCGAGTTGCACGGCGTCGACCTGCCCGATCTGGCGTCGCGCATCGCCAGGCTGTGCGCGGGCTTTCCCGTGCCGGTGTGCTTCAACGGCAAGCCACTCGAACGCCTGCATGCCCCCGAGCACCTGGCGCTCACCGCGACGCCCGTCGGCGGCCTGCACCTGTGCGGCACGCGCGACGGCGAGCACAGCCACGACACCCTGGTTTACCTGCAGGGCTTCTGCGTGCTGCGCCCGATCTACCACCGGCCGGAGCGCGCGAACGTGCTGCACCTCGATGCGCGCCAGTTCATGGCACGGCTGCCCGATCGCGACAAGCTGATCGACGAAGACCGGCAGCGCAAGCGCATCGACACCGCGCTGCGCGCCGAATGGCGCCGCGTGCTCGAGGACGCCAAGCGCGCCCTGCCCGCCGACGTGTTCGTCGACAGGTTCTATTCGGCCCTGCGAGGCTGGGGCCACCTGGACCTGCTCAACGACATCGACGCCCTGCCCGCCGCAGTGCTCGACGAGATCTGCGGCTACCCCTACCAGGAGGGCTCGGGCGACCGGGACTACCTGCGGACGGTGGCCGTCGCACCGGCCCGGGCGGCCATCGAGGCCGGCTCGGTCAAGCTGTGCTCGATCGACTCGTTCGACGAGAACAACGCCGGCCGCTGGATGTTCGCGCGTGCCACGGGGTGCCTGCTCTTCAACCTGGGCGGCCTGCATCACGAGCATTGGGTGCGGGCCCATGTGCGCTGGCTGGATGACGAGCCGGTCACCGTCGAGCCACTCGGCGAGCGCGTTCGTCGCGCGCTGGAAGGCCGCTGGATCTGGCCGGACGTGGTGCTGTGCTCCGCCGTTCGCGTCGGCGTGGGCAGCGACAGCGTGGACCTCACCGATGCCGGCGTTCACCACGACAGGGTGCTCTACATCCCTGACGGTGAGTGGTCGGGCGAGCCGGTGCGGCAGGTGTCGAACTTCACCGATGAGAACGAGCAGTTCCTGGAATCCGACCTGGACGCGGACCGCGAAGCTTTGGCCGACCTCATCCGTCGGCTGCGCTCCGTCGATCCGAAAGACACGCTCGACTCGCTGCTGCGAGAGCTGAAGCTCGAACGCTACCCCGTGCTGCATGGCAGGCAGTTCCGCCTGAGCGTCGGCACCGGATCGGACGGCCATGCCGTCGAACTGGCCGATTGAGTCCATGGGTTGGAGGCCTTCGGGCCTCCTCTCCCCAGCGCTGCACCTCGCGTGCGCGCTGCGGAGAGGCTTTCCCGCAGGTCGCAGGCACACCTGGAGCGCGTTGCTCCGAAGCCGGCCCCGAAGTCCATCCGGCGCTCAGCGCCGGCCCGCCCGCCAAGGCCGCGGAGCCTCGTCCTCAACCGGGCGCAGGCCCGGCGTGGTGGGTTCACCCGTCAAGGAGAAATCATGAACCGACAACAAGCCATGCCCGCTCCCGAATACCGCCGAGGCGGCCGCGGAGGCTGCCATGAATGACACGGTTTTCGAGCATCGCATCGACGAAGCCAAGCGCCGCGCACACGGCCGCTGGACCGAGATCCTGCGCAGCCTGGGCGTCGACGATCGCATCCTGGGCAGGCGCAACGGGCCCTGCCCGTCCTGCGGCGGGACCGACCGCTTCCAGTACACCGACAAGTTCGGCGAGGGCAACTACCACTGCCGGCACTGCGGCCCGGGTGGCGGCTTCAAGCTGCTGCAGGCCGCGCGCGGCCTCGACTTCGCGACCGCGCTGCGGCAGGTGGAGTCCTGCGTTGGCGCGGCCGCCCCTGCGCCGAGTGCCCCGCCGGCGGCGGCCGAACCGTCCGCGCAGCGCATGCGCCGTCTGGCGCAACGCCTGTGGGACGAAGCCCTGCCGGTCCAGCCCGGCGACGAGGTCGATTGCTACTTGCGTCGCCGTGGGCTGCACCTGCGCCATGCGCCGGGTGTCCTGCGCCGTCATCCGGCGCTGGGCTACTACGAGAAGAACGCTGCGGGCCGCTCCTGCAAGGTAGCCGACTACCCGGCCATGCTGGCCTGCATCCAGGGCCCGGACGGTCATGCGGTGACGCTGCACCGGACCTACCTGAAGGACGGCGAGAAGGCGCCGGTGCCGGACGCACGCAAGGTGCTGTCGGCGGGCATCAACGGCGCCGCCGTCCGGCTGTGCGAGCCAGCGCATGAGCTTGCCGTGGCCGAAGGCATCGAGACCGCGCTGGCGGTGCACCTCGCGACCGGCAAGCCGGCATGGGCCGCGGTCAGCGCCGGCAACCTCGAGAAGCTCTGGCTGCCCGAGGGCGTGCGTCAGGTCTGCATCTATGCCGACAACGACGCCGATGGCGGCTTCGAAGGCCAGGCCTGCGCCTACGCGCTGGCCCGTCGCCTGACCCGCAGCGCGCCGGGCAGCGACGCTCGCCAAGTCCGAGTGTTCCTGCCGCGCCAGCCCGGCCACGACTGGGCAGACGTGTGGCGCATGCGCAGTTCGGCCGCCGAAGCCCAGGCCGCGTAGCGGAACCGAGACATGAACCCCACCGGTCGCTGCCACACCGGGCCTTGCGTCGACGACGCAGGGCGAAGGCAGACCTGGAACTGCATGCAGTCGGCGCGGATGAACCCGCGCCATCGAGGACCCGGCCTCGTGCCGGGTCCATCACCCACCCCGCGGGGCCCAGCCCCTCGGGGGCACGGCGCACCGCATTTCCGATCGGAGCTTGTGATGAAGAACGGACGCACCCTTGTGAGCCTGGCGCAGGAACTCGAACGCCAGCTGAACTCGAAGAAGGACCTGGTGGTCCCCTCGGCGCTGATGCGCCACGACACCGACGACACGGGCCAGACGCGGCTCGTCGTCGAAGAGACCGGCAGCCCGGCTCGCTACGGCGTGACGCCGCTCGCGCGCCGCCAGCTCGCGGACAAGTTGAAGATCCCGTATGCGTACTTCGAACGCATGCGCAGCGAGCAGCCGGTGCTGCTGGACCGCAACGTCAACACATGGCTGCAGAGCGACGACGACCGCCGCATGCTGCGCACGCTGGACGGCAACGTGCGCGCGGTGCTGTCGGACCGCTACCGCCGGCTCGACAACTACGACCTCGCCGAAAGCGTGCTGCCGATCCTGCAGCGCCTGCCCGAGGTGCGCTTCGAATCGGTCGAGCTGACCGAGACGCGCATGTACCTGAAGGTGGTGACACCGCAGCTGAAGCACGAGATGTCGCCCGGCGATGTCGTCCAGGCCGGCGTGGTGGTGAGCAACTCCGAGGTCGGCCACGGCACTCTCTCGGTGCAGCCGCTGATTTATCGGCTGCGCTGCCTCAACGGGCTGATCGTGCCCGACTTCTCGCTGCACAAGACCCACGTCGGCCGCAGCATCGGCAACGTCGCGGACACCATCAGGGTGTTCAAGGACGACACGCTGCAGGCTGACGACAAGGCCTTCTTCCTGAAGGTGCGCGACGTGGTCGAGGCGGCGGTGTCCGAGGCGACCTTCTTGCAGGCCGCGCAGAAGCTGCAGAAGACGCTGCGAATCCCGCTGACCGGTGACCCGGTGAAGACCGTCGAGGTACTGGCCAACCGCTACGCCCTCAACGAGCAGGAGCGTGCCGGCGTGCTGCGGCACCTGATCGCCGACGCTGACCTCACAGGCTACGGCCTGGTCAACGCCGTGACGCACTACTCACAGGAGGTCGACGACTACGACCGCGCGACCGAGTTCGAGGCGCTGGGCGGTCGGCTCATCGAGCTGCCGCAGAACGAGTGGAAGAGCCTCGCCGAAGCCGCCTGAGCGCGGCATGTGCCGCAGCGGCCCGGACCCATCGCGGGTCCGGGCTGCACGGATTCCCCCGCGAGTCCGGGCTGTTGTGCGTGGCAATGCGGTCCCGACGGGGCCGCATGCCGTCGCAATCTCACTGCCCAACCCTATGCTGTGGCGCACACCGATCGACACCCGACCGCCACCCGAAACATCTCAATCCCACCCATCCACCGCGCCCGGCCAGGGCCCACCCGAGGACAGCACCATGAACCAGGCGCAGCTCTCCGACGTCCAGCTCACCAACTTGACCTTGCTGCTCACCATCCGCGACGGCGTCCTGCAGGACCGCCCCGCCACCTGCTGCAAGTACGCGCTCGACGCCGCGCAGGCGGACCGCATCGCCGGCCTGGGCGTCCAGCAGATCATGGCCATCGTCGCCAACGTCGGCGACGCCACCCTCTTCCCCGCGCGCCGCGACCTGCTGGCGCTGCTGGAAGCACCGCTGCCGCTGGCCCGGCCGCTCGCCGCGGTGCACGCCGCCCAGCACCTCGCCGCCTGACCGCCGCCTCTGGCGAACGCCATGTGCGAGTCCCGTCCCCCGCTGCGGGTTGACCGGCAGTTGCGAGCGCTGCAACTGGCCAAGGACTGCGCCGCCTTGGGCGCCCGTGTGCGCACCATCGGCCACCTCACCGGCCTGCCACCACGCGAGCTGCTGCGCCTGCTGTTTCCCGACCGCGAAAACGTGCCGCGTGGCCGGCCACCCGACTCCCCCGAGTGGTACCACGGCGCGAACCTGCTCTACCGCGCGGAGGCCTCCATTGTCGTAGCGCTGTACCGGCGCCTGCGCGACGGCGGGTTCGCGGCGGCCGAAGCGCTCGTTGCCGCCTACCGCCACTACGGCGGCGTCTGCGAACCGCCGCAGCGCATCAGCTTCGACCGCGCCTTCGACCTGGCCGCGCACACCGACGGGCTGTGGCTGACCAGCGTACAGAGCTTCTCGCTCGTTGCCTGCCCCACCTGCCACAGCGAGTACCTGGCGGCCTACGGCTCGGCGCCGCGGTCCAATGACGAGTGCCCGTTCTGCAAGCTGGTGCAGCGATACGGCACGGATCAGCGGGTGCAGGCGTCGTTTCCGGTGCGGCCGCTGCCGGATTTGTCGGAAGTAGAACTCGGCACGCATCGGTTACTGAACCGGCGGCAGGAAGGCTGACGAGGGTCCGAAGTCTGACCTGGAACCTCGCGTATGCCGGCACACTCACCGTCACCGTAGAGTCGGCCCCCGACTTTCGACTGTCCTTCGGCGCCCCAACGAGCCAACGCGAGGCCAGCAACGCAGCAGTAGCTGTCGCTGACATCGAACTCACGCTCACGACCAGATCGCCGTCATAAGCGCGAGCGCGACTGAGAGCGTGCCGCGCCGTACTGGCCCATCTAGGACAATCACTTCTACGGAGGCCAGGAGAGAACATCGCGCTGGAAAAGCTTCTGAAACTGGAAGGCGTAGGCCTATTCGCCAACCCGCTCGCCAAGGCAGTCGAATTCAAGCAAGCGACGCTTATTTACGCCGACAACGGGCGCGGTAAGTCGACCTTGTCAGCGGTGATGCGCGCCTGTGCCGCGGCCGACAGCCAAGCCATGGCCGCCCGGGCGACCATCGGCGGCACCGGCGCAACGCGGGCCCAGCTGCGCTTCAAGCTGCCGACGGGCGGAACGAACATCACCTTCGATGCGGGTGCGTGGGACGCGGCGATGCCAAGCCTGCTAGTGTTCGACCAAGCGTTCATCGAGCGTAACGTCTTCGCCGGAGGCGAGGTTCATGCGGACCACCATCAGTCGTTGCTTGACTTTGCCCTCGGCACGGCAGCCGTAGCGAAGAAAAAGGAGGTCGACGACGCATCCGAAGCGATGACAGTGGCGACCAAGGCTCGTAGCGCAGCGGAGGGCAAGCTGCAGGGTTACCGCGGCACGATGTCCGTGGCGGCATTCCTCGCGCTAGCAGAGGAGGTGCAGGCCGACGAGAAGATTGCCGACTACGAGTCGCGTATCGCGAACGCCAACTCGGCGGCCACGCTCAACCAGCGGGCTGCTCTGAAGGCTCTCACACTCCCGACGGTCGAGTTCGTCGAGTTCGAGATCGTTCTCAAGAGCTCCTTCAAGCAGATGCACGAGAACGCCGGCGCACTGGTCAAGGCTCACGTTGACGGTCACGGCGGGTCGGACTCGCAACGCTGGATTGGCGACGGTCAGCGGTTCCTCAAGGACGATAGCTGCCCGTTCTGCGGACAGTCCACAAAGGGCATGGAACTCATCAATGCGTACGCCACGTTCTTCAACGAACAGTACAACGCGCACAACAAGCGCATCCAGGCTCTACCGGGCATGGCGCGGCGCTCGTTGAGCGACGGAACCATCGACTCCTGGGCCAACGAGTTCCAAGCCAACGCCGACCGCGCGCAGGCGTGGGTCGAGCAGTTGCAGCTCGACTGCCCCATGCCTGAAATGCCCTCGCTGAAGGCGCTAGCCAAGCGGATTCGGGATTGCCTGGAAGGAGCCGCGGAAGCGAAAGCGAAGCAGCCGCTGGAGCCAATGGACACTGCCATTCTCGAACCCGCCATTGAGGCGCGCGACTCCATTCTTAAGGTACTGGTCGACTACAACGCTTCCGTCGAGGCGGCCAACACGAAGATTGCGGATTTCAAGAAGACGCTTCAAGCAGAAAACAAGACACAACTCGAGGCGAGCCTCGCCCGGCTACGCGCGCAGAAGGCCCGGCATAGCGCAGACGTGGTAGCCATCGTCAACGAGCGCACGAAAGCCGACGAAGAACGCGATAAGCAGGAGAAGGCCAAGACGACGGCGCGCGAGGAGCTCGACAAACTGATGTCTTCGATGCTGACGGAGTATGAGAGCGACATCAACAAGTGGCTAACCCATCTGCGCACACCGTTCAAAGTGAGCAAGATGAACTACAGCTACGTCGGCGGACCGACACCGCGCACGGAGTACGGCGTGCTGCTGCGAGAGAAGCACGTCGCCGCCGGCAAGGCTGCCGCCAACGCGCCCTCCTTCAGCACCGTGCTATCGGACGGAGACAAGCGCAGCCTGGCGCTCGCTTTCTTCCTCGCCAAGGCACTGCATGAGAAGAGTTGCACAGGCAACATCGTGGTTCTGGACGACGTTTTCGCTTCCCTTGACAGCAACCGTCGTTCGCAGACCATCGCCGCGCTCTGCGAGGTGGCGAAGAAGTGCGCTCAGGTCATCGTGCTCGCTCATGACGCGTATTTCCTCTATGAACTTGAGAAGGTGATGGCCGAGGAGAAGGTGCCGGAGGTCTTGCCGCTGCAGATTCGCCGAGTGGGCGAGTTCTCCGAGCTTGCGCCGGCCGACTTCTCGATGATGTGCGAGTCCGACTACTACAAGCGGTACCGGACCACCTGGAACTATCTCTCCGGCGCTGCGCCCGACGACCTTTTGCCCGTGGCGCAAGCTCTGCGGGTACTGGTGGAGGGCAACCTGCACCGGCGCTTTCCCGGCCTCATCCGAGAGGGCGTGACGATGGGCGTCATCATCGGCCTCATAGAAACCGCACCGGTGGGCAACCCGCTCGAACAGCTCAAGCCTCAGGTCAAGGACTTGCGGTCCTTCAACGAGTTCGCCAGCCTGTTCCATCACGACACCCAGGGCAAGATCCCACGCACCAGCGTGACCGACGGCGAGTTGCATCCTTTCGCGAAGCAGGCGATGGCGTTTGTGCACCTCGGCACGATGAGTTAGACCAAGGCTAAAGCCAACGCCCGAAAGCCTATGTACGAACTGCACCGCCTTGGCTGGAACAGCTTTCAGCAGCTATGCCAGACGATCTGCCGCGAGGTACTGGGACAGACAGTCGAGTCGTTCCTCGATTCGAATGACGCGGGCAAGGATGGCGCCTTTGCCGGTACATGGACTCGCGCGCCCGGCGAAAGCTACGCAGGCCGCTTCGTTATCCAGTGCAAGTTCACGGCCTGCGCCGACCGTAGCCTCAAACTCTCCGATTTGACGGACGAGTTCGAAAAGGTTCGCAGGCTCGTAGCCACGGGTCAGTGCGACGTGTACATCCTGATGACGAATGCCGGCGTCTCGGGGGCGCAGACAACCAAGGTCAAAGCGCTCCTGCACCAGGCTGGAGTCAAGCATGTGCTGATCTTTGGTTCCTCGTGGATCAATCAGCAGGTCAGGGAAAGGAAGAACCTGCGCATGCATGTGCCGCGTATGTATGGGCTCGGAGACTTGAGCCAGATACTGGATGAGCGCGCCTATACGCAAGCGCGCGCTGTGCTGGACTCGATGCGCGAAGACCTCGCCAAGGTTGTCATTACGGCCAGTTACGCCAAGGCCGTGGAAGCCTTGAACAAACACAGTTTCGTGATGCTGATAGGGGAGCCCGCGGCCGGCAAAACGACGATCGCCTCCATGTTGGCTATGGCCGCTGCCGACAACTGGGGCTCGTCAGTGCTGAAGCTAAGCGACCCCGCCAAGGTAGAAGATCGATGGAATCCGGAAGAGTCGTCGCAGTTCTTTTGGGTCGATGACGCCTTCGGCATCATGCAGTACGAATCGTCTCTTGCGCACTCGTGGAACCACATCCTGCCGCAGGTCAGGACGATGCTCCGCCAAGGAGCCAAGATTGTGATGACTTCAAGGGACTACATCTACAAGCGCGCCCGGCGTGACCTCAAAGAGGGAGCCTTTCCGCTCTTCAACGAGAGTCAGGTAGTGATCGACGTTCACGACCTTTCAATCCAGGAAAGGCAACAGATTCTCTACAACCACTTGAAGCTCGGGAGCCAGTCCCCTGCGTTCATCGCCGAGATCAAGCCACACCTTGTGTCAGTGGCGGCACACCCTCGCTTCATTCCAGAAATCGCCAGAAGGCTTGCCAACCCCGCCTTCACAAAGCGGCTTTACCTGACGGAGTACCACCTTGGCCAGTTCGTGCAGAAGCGCGAGCAACTGCTGCAGGAAGTTCTTGACGGGCTCGACAAGGAAAGCATGGCTGCGTTGGCGTTGATCTACATGAAGAAGGACCACCTCGAAAGTCCGGTTTCATTGCAGGAGTCGGAAGAAGACGCGCTGCGGAGGCTGGGCAGCAGCCTCGGGCAATGCATTGCGGCACTGGAGTCCTTGAATGGCAGTCTCGTCGTGCACCAGAACGTAGATGGCGACTCAGTGTGGCGCTTCAAACATCCGACGATCGGTGACGCGTTCGCCTCGGCACTGGCCCGGAGCCCAGATCTATTGGGAGTATTCCTGCTGGGAAGCGCCACCGAGAATTTGATTGAGCAAGTGACCTGCGGCGATGTCGGTATCGAGAGGGCCGTGATGGTGCCGAAGTCCCTTTATCGACAAATGATCGCGCGGCTTGCGGAGTTCACGACGAGCGAGAACTACAAGTCCCAGCATTTGGCAAGTTGGGGCGCGAAATGGTCGCTGCACTCGTTTCTTACCCGACGATGCTCGAAGGAGTTCCTGACCTTATACCTCCAGGCAAACCCGGATCTGGTCAAGAAGGTCTGCCGTCCAGGTCTTTATTTGAACTCCTCGTCCGAGGTCAGACTTGTCCTGCGTCTGCATGTGTTCGGACTCTTGCCGGAGGAGTGCAGAAAAGCCTTTGTCGAAGTGTTGAGCGCATACGCGGTCAGTGGGGAGGACGTGTATGCACTCGACGACGAGGAAGTTCGCGGCGTGTTTACGGATGTCGAGTTTGAGGCGCTTGTCGCCAGGGTCCGCTCGGAACTGCTCCCGAGGCTGGGCAGGGCTCGTGAAAGGGAACAGGATGCCTACAACGCTGACGAGCCCGCTGATGAGCACCTGGAACACATGCTTGACGGCTTCAAGACGTTGAAGAACAGGTTCGGCGATGACGCGGAGGCTGTTCAGCTCATTGAGCGCGAAATCGGTCGGGCGAAAGACTGGATCAGCGAAAACGATCGCGAACGTTCCGAACGGGCACCGCGATCGCTCGGCACAGGTGGGGCCGTCGACCGGGCGCATGGATCCCGGAGCATATTTGACGACATCGATGCCTAAAGGCCGGGCGCCCGCCGTAGCGAACAGATGCTGTTAGCGCAACGATTCGCGTCCAACCGATGAGAGACTGCTCTTGGCAGACGCGCCAGCCCTACGCTTTCGACTGCTGCTGTTTGGGTCCGTTCGACACCTGCCCGTGCGACGCCACGGCGCCGTGCATGGCGCAGACCTGAGGGTAGGTGTTGGACAAACCTAAACATGAACTGCTACTCAGGTTCGCGGCGTCAGTCAGCCGCGCAGAGCACGCCACGCCGTCGCCGCGGCGCCACCCTACGAGTTGATCCATCGAGACAACGCCGAAACCCCTCGATCTTGCTGACCTTTCAAGGTCGCCTTGCTTGGTCTCGCCCCGGAAAGTGCGGCCATGCATGGCCTCGCCCCATCGCCACGCGCCGATTCATCCGGACATCCCTATCCATCGGCGGATCCGGGGTTCGTCTGTTCAGCCGTGGGCGACATCCTCGCCGAGCACGACAACCTGCTCGCCCGCATCCGCCTGTGCTTTGGCGTGGACCAGGAGACCTTCGCGCGCGACGCATTGGCGCTGATCGAAGCCTACGCGCGCTACGTTCACCTGCTCCCCGCCACACCCGACAACTACTTCCGTCAACCTGGTGGCCTGCTGCAACTGGGGCTGGAGGTGGCCTTCTATGCCCTCCAGGGCACGGACGCGCACATCTTTTCCGGCCAATCCACCATCACCACGCGCCGTCAACTCGAGCCGCGCTGGCGGCACGCCACGTTCATCGGCGGCTTGTGCTGTGAACTGCACCGAGCCCTGGCATCGCTGATCGTCGTCGATGCCGACGGCAACGAATGGCCCGCCTACCTCACGCCCTTGGCTGCCTGGCTCGAGGAGCGCCGCGTCGAGCGCTACTTCGTGCGTTGGCGCGCTCAAGCGCCGGAGGCCCGCAGCCTTGGGCTGTTCGCGCTGCCTCACGTCGTGGAGCCCGCCGTGTTGCAGCACCTCAGCGCCGGCAACACGGTCATTGTTCCGCACCTGCTTGCCAGCGTCGGCGGCTTGCCGGTGTATCGCGAACCCAATGTGCTCGACAGCCTGGTCCGCCGCTCGCTCGCCTTGGTCATCGATCGCAACCTGAAGGCCAGTGCCGACCGCTACGGCTCGCCGCAGTTCGGCTCGCACCTTGAACGCTATCTGGTGGATGCGCTGCGCCGCCTAGCTTCGGCCGAGGCTGCCTGGGTGCCGAACCGCGAGAAGTCACGCGTTTGGTACGGCAACGACGGTCTGTTCCTGCTCTGGCCGCAGTGCGCGGCAGACGCGCAGGCCCTGCTTGAAGCGGATCAACTGCCCGGCATACCAAAGTCCTCGGATACGGTGCTCGACTTGCTGCTCGATGCGGGCGTGGCGGAGCCTCGCGACAGCTCACACAACACGTGGCTGATCCAGCCGCCCGGCGCCAAGGGTCCGTTGGACGCCATCAAGCTGACCTCTGCGGCAATCCTCTGGTCCGGCCCGGAGGCCAGCCCGCATGCGCTCGACGGCGCGCTGGTGACGAGTCTCGAGCCGACAAGAGCGATGGCCGCCGCGGCTGCGCCGGCACCGCCGCCATCACCGCGGGGCCAGTTGTCGCTGCTCGAAGCCGTCGCCCCAGACACTGCAGCAGCTGAGTTGCCGCCACAGAACGTACCGACGAGAGTCTCGCCCGCAGTCGAAGAAGCCGCGGCCGCGTCGATCGCGCTGAAGGCCCCCATGCGCTTGAACCCCGCCGTGCGCGACGCGCTGGGCTCCATCGTGACCACGCTGAACGGCGACGCGCGCACCGCGGCCGCGTGCACGGTAGCGACCGGCATCTTCGTGCCGCTCGCCGAGCTGGAACGCCGCGGCCTGCAGCCTGCACTCGCGATGCGCGCGTTGGGCAATCTGCGCATGCTGGTCCACGCCGATGCCAATCGGCCACCGACCGTATCGAGGGACTTCGGCGGCGTTACCACCGTAGGCCTGATCGTCGATCCGCGCTTCGTCACCGGCCTAGACCTGGCCACTTTTGCAATCCCGGAATCGCCGCAGGCCTGACCATGCTGGTCCGCCAGTACGAAATGCCCTGGCGCCCGGCCTATGAGGCCTACGCCGCTGCGACCTGGCTGCTGGCAACGGCCTTCTTTGCGACAGTCGGTGTTCTCGGACACCTGCCGCGCCGACTGGCGCTGCCGCTGGCGCTCTGCTGCTTCGCCTGGGGCTGTTTCCGAGGTGCCCAGGCACTGCGGACGTTAGTGCTGCGCGCCTCGCTCGGCGGGCGCGGCGTGCAGACCATCACCACCACCGAACTCGCTCGCTGGTGCCAACAGCCCGACCAGGTGTTCCTCGGCTTCGGCTTCGACTGGCGGCCAATCCACGCCCAGCGCCTGTACGAGCTTGCGAAGGTGGACTACCGGCAGTTCACCGTCTCGCCGCGGCTGCTCGCTTGGCTGGGTTACGACAGCCATCCGCAGCCCGACGCCGAGATCGGCCTGCCCTACATCCATGGCGTCGAGCCGAAGGAAGTGCCGCTGCACCGGCCGCTGCAGAACTTCGAGGGCGGCACGCTGCTCGTCGGCACGACGCAGTCGGGCAAAGGCGTAGCGCTGGCCAACCTCATCACGCAGGCGGTGCGGCGGGGCGACGTGGTCATCGTCATCGACCCGAAGAACAGCCGCCGCCTGAAGCGCGTGACGCAGCGCGCCTGCGAAGACTGGCGCGCGCCCGACACCTTCCTGGAGTTCCACCCCGCCTTCCCTGAAACCGGCGTGCGGCTGGACTTCACCTTCAACTGGCAGAAGCCGACCGAGATCGCCTCGCGCATCCAGTCGATCATGCCGCCCGACACGGCCGGCGCTTTCTCGGCCTTCGGCTGGGACGCGGTCAACGTCGTCGTGCAGGGGCTGATCGAGCTCGAGGAGCGGCCGAACCTGGTGAAGCTGACCAAGTACATCGAGGGCGGCATCGAGCCGGTGCTCGAGGGCACGCTGCGACGCCACTACGAGCGCACCCTTGGCGCCAACTGGCGCGAGCTGCCGGAGATGAAGAAGTTGCTGCACGACGCCCACCGCGGCAACCTCAAGCGCCCGTCCGAAGCGGCCAGCGCCGACCTGCTGGCCTTCGTCGCCTACTACGAGCACCACGTCGCGCAGTCGCAGCGCAACAAGGTGCTCGACGCGCAGGTGCGCACCTTCCGCCACAACCGCGAGCACTACCAGAAGATCACCGCCAACCTGCTGCCCGTGCTTTCCATGCTCACCTCGGGCGACCTCGGCCCGAGCCTGTCGCCGGACCCCTTTGATGCCGACGACACGCGCCCGATCATGAACTTCGAGAAGATCGAGCGTGCCGGCCACGTGCTGTACATGTGCCTGGATTCGCTGCCCGACCCGTCGGTGGCCACGGCCATCGGCGCGCTCGCCCTCGCCGACCTGGCTGCGCGTGCCGGCATGCGCTACAACCTCGGCGGCTACCGGCGCATCTCGCTCTTCGTCGACGAGGTCTCGAACGTCATCAACCAGCCGTTGATCGAGATCCTCAACAAGGGGGCCGAGGGCGGCATCTTCACCACCTGCGCCATGCAGACGCTGGCCGACCTGGCCAAGCGCCTGGGCAGCGAGGACGCAGCGCGTATGGCGCTGGGCAACCTCAACAACCTGATCGCGCTGCGCTCGAAGGACCGGCCGACGCAGGACTTCGTGGTCGAGACCTTCGGCAAGACCGCCATCCACACCGTGCGGGTGGGCCTGAGCAGCGGCGCCGACGCACACCTGGGCGACTTCTCGTCGAGCTACTCCACGCAACTCACCGAGAGCTTTGAGGAGATGGTGCCGGCCGACGTGCTGGGCAAGCTGCCGAACCTCCAGTACTTCGCGTCGGTGTCGGGCGGTCGGATCATCAAGGGGAGGTTTCCGATCATCGAGCCCGACCCCATGCCAGCGTCACAGGCCGCACGTCGCGCCCAGGAGCGCGCAGCTTGATCCGCCTCGTCGCCGTCACCTCGCTGCTGGCGGTGCTGGCGCTGGTGCTGTACCTGCCGTCGGCGCATCCTCCCGAGCGCTTCCTGGCACAACTGCGGCTGGAGCACGCTGCGGCTGCAGACACGTGGGGCCCGATCCCCGCAGCGCGGATGCTCGAACGCGCGCTTGGGGCGCAGGACGCGACCCGGCAGCATGCCCTTCCTCCGGAATCGACCAATGCCTCGACCGCAACCCCCTTCGACACCGCCGTGGCGCGCGAAATGGCGACGGTCAATCGCCGCCTCTTCGACAACAGCTACTTCCGCGCCGTCGAAGCGCTGCTCCTGCTCGCGTTGTTCCGCCTGTCGATGATCGTGGAGTGGCTGCCCTGGCTCGCAGCGTTCACCATCGCCGCGCTCGTGGACGGCTACGTCGTGCGCGCGGTCAGGTCGCGCGAGTTCGTGCAGCACGATCCCGAACTGTTCGCCCTAGCCATCTGTGCCGCCATCGTCATCGCGTGCGGCACCGTCGTTGCCAGCGTTGTTCCGGCCACGGTCCATCCGATGCTGCTGCCGAGCGTGCCACTGGTGATCAGCACCCTCGCCGCCTGCGCACTCGCCAACTTCCATCGGCGAGCAGCGTAGCCCCGCCCTCGCGGGCCGCTATGCTGCTCCCCAATGAACCAACAAGCCCGCGCCGCCGAATGCGATCACCGACGCGTTCGCGGCGCACACGACGAGGTGCATGCTTGCGCGGACTCGCAACGCGTCAGGGACGGGCTGAAGGACATCCTGCTCGGGCCGGCGATGTTGTACCAAGCGCTGAGCCGCATGGCCCCGGGTGCCGAAAGGGGTGCGTGAATGGCCTCGTTCGTCGAGCGCGTGCTGATCCTGTGCAAGACCTACCCGTCGCCGAGCGCGAAGTACGCCGAAACCTCCTGCGTGGCCGGTCTGACGGCGGGCGGCAAGCTCGTGCGATTGTTTCCCGTGCCGTTCAGGCTGGTGGCTGACGAACAGCAGTTCCGCAAGTGGCAGTGGATCGACGTTCGCCTGGAGAAGTCACGCGACGACCATCGCCCAGAAAGCCACCGCATCTTCGTCGATACGATCGTCTGCGACACCGAGCCGATGAAGGCTGGCAAGCACGGCTGGCCCGCCCGCATGGCGCTGCTGGCGCAGCAGCCCGTCTTCAAGGACTTCGACGCGATGGAGCAGGCGCGGCAAGCCGCCGGAACGACGCTGGCACTGTTCAAGCCAGCTCGCATCACGTCGCTCGAGATCAAGGCGACCAAGAACGACGACTGGACCCCCGACGAGCGCTCCAAGCTGCTGCAGATGCAACAGCAGAACAGTCTCTTTGATGCCGAGGAGGATCAACGACAGGTTCGCCTGCTCGAGAAGATCCCATTCGACTTCTACTACCACTGCGAATACGGCCCGGCGGACGCGACGAAGTCCGTCCGGATCAAGCTCGTCGATTGGGAGGCCTGCGCGCTGTACCGCAACGCGCGGCGGCAGCATGGCAGGCACTGGGAAGCGCCCTTTCGGGACAAGCTGGAGCGAGACCTGCTCTCCAAGGATCTGATGCTGTTGATGGGCACCATCCATCGCTTCCCCGACCAGTGGCTCGGGGTGAGCCTGATCTACCCACCTAAGCCGCAGCCCGAAGACCCGAGTCAGAGCACATTGTTCTAGCGCTCAGGTGCATGACCGAAGGCGCACCGGCCGCATGGGCGGCACGCGCCACGAAGGTGCGATGGCAGAAGTTGAAGTCCGCCTCGAAGCAGACCAGGCAGCTGCGGGTCGCCCTGGCAATCTTCGCCAGCTCGCCGACCGAGGCCTTCTGCGCCGCCAAGTGCTTCATGAACCCGCTCGTGTAGCGCGACCACGAACCATCGCGCTTGTACTGGTCTCGCACCTCCTTCGGGCAGCCCAGCGTCGGCGCGTGCAGGTAGGCGATGTCGGCCTCGGCCAACGCCGCCGCAAAGGCGGTCTTCGAGAAGCCGCGCTTGCGAGAGAGCGGCAGCTCGCGCACGTCCACGATGGTCCTGATGCCGGCCGACTGCAGGCGTGCGACGAAGGCGTCGATGTCGAGGCCTTCGTAGCCAAACGTGTAGAGGTGCGGGGGCGAGGACATGGGGGGATGCAGGAGCGGACCGGAGTTTAGCCGGCGGCCTTGCGCTCGCCGAGGATGCAGTGGCCGCTGGCCTCGAAACCCCCCTCTCATTCGCTGCATTCCGTCCGGTGCCGGCGCTGCACCCTGCCTACCCTTCCGGTCACCCGCTCCAAAGAGCACCGCCCGCAGCCGATGACCCAGGGATGCGCCCATGATCTCCGCTTCGCACAACGCCCCCGACGCCGGTGCCCACGGCAGTTCGCCCGGCGAGCACGCTGACACCGTCGAGACGCGGCTCTTTCTCGACGAGCACGAGTGGCTGTACGGCCTGCTGCGCAGTGACGACAACACGTCGCCCACCTTCCGCTTCCCGGACCTGATCAGCGCCTGCGTGTCGCTGGTCTTCGAGGCGGACGACGCGCCCGGGCGCATCTTCGGCTTCCTTGGCACGCAGCTCGTGCTGCGCGCGCCGAACACGCCGCGCCGACGCGAGTCGATGTGGCGCCCGCAGTACGAGCTGCTGCAGGCCGTGCAGCGCTCGCCGGCGAACCGGCACCCGAACCCCAAGTTCCAGCTCGACCAGCTGACCACCGCCTGCGTCGCCCTCGCCCGCCAGATCGACGACGCCGACACGCGCGTGCTGCGCCAGGCCCGGCTGAACATGGCCGATCGCTCGTCCCGATGGCGACTGCCACGCCCCGGGTGATGCGGCCCTCGCTCGCGAGCGCGCCGACCCGCTGAGCACCCTGCCGGCCCCGACGCCGGCCCACCCGAACCCGACCCTCGCTGGCATCGCCAGCCTTGCCTCGCGGCCTGCTGGCCAGCGAGCGTGCCGACCTGTCTTCGGAGCTGTGATGTTCGCCACTCTGCCCACCCCGCTGCCGTCCGCCTCCTCCGCCTCGCGGTCGGCTGCGGCGTGCGTCGTGCGGTGGGCTGCACTCTGGCTGATGGGGCTCTGGGTCCTGCCGGCGCAGGCGTGCTGGGAACAGGCGGCGCAGCGGTATGGCGTCGCGGCCGAACTGCTTTATGCGATTGCCCGCGTCGAGTCGAACCTCAATCCGCACGCGGTCAACCGGTCGCACGTGGCGCGCACGGGCTCGTACGACATCGGTTTGATGCAGATCAACAGTTCGCACCTGCCGCGGCTAGCCCGTCACGGTATCGGCGAAGTGCACCTGTTCGACCCCTGCACCAACATCCAGGTCGGCGCCTGGCTGCTCGCGGACACGTTCTCGCGTCATGGCGCCACCTGGAATGGGGTCGGCGCCTACAACGCTGCGTGCTCGCAGCTGAAGGGCGCGCAGTGCTTCGAAGCCCGGTCGCGCTACGCGTGGCAGGTCTTCCGCAAGCTGCCGGCCGCCACAGGAGTCAGGCCATGAAGCGCTTCTCCACCCGCTCTCTGCTGGCGTGGATTGCGCTCGGCGTGGCCGCCTGCGGTTCGATGGAACTGGCTGGGCACGATCCGTCGGTGTCACAGGCAACTGCGGCGGCTGGCATGGGCTCGGCGCGCATCGCGCAGTCCGGCTTCGGTGGCGACGCCCGTTTCGCGCTGTGCCAGCCGCCAGCCTGCCCACGGCCCAGCGCCAAGTCGCTCCCTGCTCCCGCTTCGACCCCAGTCGCCGTGGAACCGTCTCCTTCGCGCACGCCCCGCGTGCAAGCCGCATTGGCGCTGACGCCGACGGTCTCGCAAAGGTCACTGCCAGCTTCGAAGTCCGAGGTGATCGAAGACCCATCGCCGCTGAAGGTCGTGGTGCACTTCGGCTTCGGTCGCTCGGACCTCGACGCCGCCGGCCGCGACGCACTCGACCTCGCGGCCACGCAGCCGCTGCCGCTTCGCCGTGTACTGATTGCAGGGCGTACCGACAGCGTCGGGCCCGCTGCATCGAATCAGGCTCTGGCGCAGGCCCGCGCCGAGGCGGTGCAGCGCTACCTGACGACGCGCCACTCGCGCGTGCTGGCTGCCGCCGAAGTGCGCGTGCAGTCGCAAGGGGCGTGCTGCTACGCCGCCGCCAACGACAGCGCTTCGGGCCGGGCAGCCAACCGGCGTGTCGAGGTCATCTTCGAACGTGACGGGGGCGCGTTGTGAGCCCGAGGGTGCGCTCCTGCGGCGCAGTCCGGCCCGCGTGGCGCTGGTCCAGTTGCCGGGCACCGCCGGCCGGCGCGCGCACGCCCGAACCAGCACGCCATCCACCAGCCCGCCTTCCACTTTCCACGCTCAACCGATGAGGTTTTCATGACCACCACCACCCTTGCCGCTCCCACGCTCACCCGCCGCGCTGCACGCCGGCCCTGGACCGTCGCCGCCCTGCTGTGCCTGATCGCGCTCGGCCTGGGCATCGCATTCCCCGGCCATGCGCTGGACCTGGTCGCCTTCACCGGCATCACCGGCCCGCTGACTTCCGCGCTCACCGCCATCGCGAGCCTCGGCCCCGGCATCAAGGCGCTGGTCGGCTTCGTGGGCTTCGTCGTCGCGCTGATCTCGCTGGCGGCACTGCGCAACTTCGGGCCGGTGCTGTTCTACGTCGGCCTGGCCATCTTCGCCGCCGTCGGCCTGGTGATCGCCGGCGCCATCATGGGTGCGGTTGTCTGAGCCGCCGCGCGTCCGCTGCACGCACCGCCCGGAGGCTCCATGCACGCCGACACCTACATCCCGCGGCGCCTCGACGATCAATGGAAGATCGGCTTCTGGGACGTCGATGTCGCGGCGCCTGCCCTGCTGGGCCTGTTCATGGGCTACATGTCGGGCTCGAAGCTCTCGTTCGCGCTGTGCTTCGCCGCTGGGCTGTTCACCTCGCGCTGGATCGCCCGCATCAAGGCCGACAAGCACCCGGCCTTCGCGGTGCACTGGCTGTACTGGCACCTGCCCACCAGCCCGCTGACGGCGATGCGCGCCACGCCGCCGTCGCACATCCGGCGCATGGTCGGCTGAGACCCGGAGCGCGCCCACCATGGACTTCGAACGGCTCAGCGGCGACCTCAAGGAACTGCGCCGCCGCAACCGCACGCTCGGCGCGGCCGTCGGCCTGCTGGCGGCCGGCCACGTGCTGGCGCTGGCCGTGGTGCTGAATCTGCTGGGTGCTGTGCGCACGGTGGTCGTGCCGCCGTCGATCAACAAGTCCTTCTGGGTCACGCGCGACAAGGCCAGCGGCGAGTACCTGGAACAGATGGGCAGCTTCGTTGCGTGGCTGGTACTCGACGTGACACCCGCTTCCATCGACTGGAAGAAGGACATCCTGCTCGGCTACGTCGAGCCCGAGCAGCACGGCGGCCTGAAGACCCGGCAGGAGCTCGAGGCCGCGCGGCTGAAGCGCATCAACGCCAGCACCGCGTTCGCACCGCAGCAGCTGGTGCCCAGCGAGGAAGGCCAGTCGGTGGTGGTGCGCGGCCGGCTGCGCACTCTCGTCAACGGCGTCGAGACCGCGAACGACCTGAAGGCCTACCTGGTGGAGTTCAGCTACGCCGGCGGGCGCGTGCATCTCAAGACCTTCAAGGAGCTTCCCCATGCGGCCTCATAGCCTCACAGGCGCGACCGGGGACGTTGCGGCTGCGCTGATCGCGCTGGCCTGCGCTCCCGCAAGCCACGCGCTGCAGATCGTCGACGCGCGCGACGGCGTGGCGGTAGAAGCCATCCTCTCGGTCAAGGAGCCGACGCGCATCCGCATCGAGGGTGCACCGATCACCGATGTCATCGGCAACATCCACTCCAGCTCTTGCGGCGGCATCGCCGCTGCTGCGTCCGGCTCGCCCGGCTCACCGGTCGTGCCTCTCTCACCAGTGGTCAACCCCGCCGGCGAGATCGTCGTCGAGTGCGACCGCGACAAGGGCGAGATCTACGTGCGGCCGGTCGCCACCGCCGGGGAAGGCGGCACCGCGGGCAAGCCGGTCAACCTGTTCATCTCGTCGGCGCACGCCACCTACACGCTGGTGCTGCGCAAGGCAGACACCCCGGCCGACACCATCCTGATCCGCGACCGCAGCGCCCCTCCCGCCACGGCCGACGGCCGCTCCGCGTCCGGCCCGTCGAGTACGTCGGCGCACCACGTGCGCGCCATGAAAGCGCTGCTGGTGGCGATGGCGTCGGACCGCGTGCCACCGGACGTGCGCGTGGACGAACTCAACCAGCCGGTGCAACTGTGGGCCGAGGCGCGCTTCGCGCTGATGCGCCGCTACGAAGGCCGCGGCCTGACCGGCGAGAAGTACCTGCTGCAGAACGTCAGCGCCGCCGTGATGGTGCTCGCCGAGCAGGAGTTCGACCGACCCGACAGCCCGGCGGGCGGCCAGGTGCTGGCCGTCGCTGTCGAGCACCACCAGCTGCGGCCCGGCGAGAGCACCAGCGTCTACGTGATCCGCCGCGGAGGCGAACGATGAACCTGCCCGCCCCGATGCGCTCGCTCGTCGAGCGCCTGACGCCGCGGCAGCGCCAGTACGCCATGCTCGGCGCGATCCTGCTGGGCGGCGTGGGCCTGCTATGGCTGGTCTTCGCCTTTGCCGAGAGCGCGCCCTCGGGCCAAGCCGGCAAGGCCCGTGCCGCCACGCCCGGCCCGGTCACCAACATCGGCGTCATGCCACCAGGCCAGCAGGTCAACCCCGTGGACCAGTGGGTCGGAACGGCCGGCAGCAAGCTTGCGCAGTACGAGAGCGAGCGCGAAGAGCAGGGTCGGCTGAACAAGGACCGCCAGGCCTTCGAGGCGCGCACGATGCAGCGCTTCGCGGAACTCGAGCAGCGGCTGACCGCGACGACGCAGGCAGTGCAAACACCTGTGCCGGCGCCCGCTCCGGCGGCGCCAGCACCGTCGCTGCCGTCGCCTTCGGCCCTGCCTCCGCCGCCTCCTGCGCCACGCGCGCCGGCTGCAGCGGTACCGGCGATGCCGCCCGGCGTCCCGCCGGCACCCCTCTCCTCGGCGTTGCCGCTTCAGACACCGGCCGCGCCGGCCCTGATGCGCATTGCGGTGGCCGACCGCGCTGCCCCCAGCGCTCCTGCGCCCGCGACTGCTGACTCCCGAACGCTGTCGACCTTCCTGCCGGTGAGCTTCACGCGCGGCACGCTCCTCGGCGGTCTCGACGCGCCCACTGGCGGCCAGTCGCAATCGAATCCCCACCCGGTGCTGATCCGCCTCTCGGACAACTCGGTGCTGCCGAACCGCTTCCGCGGCGAGTACCGCGACTGTTTCGTGATCGCGGCGGGCTATGGCGACATCAGCTCCGAACGCGCCTACCTGCGCACCGAGAACCTCTCTTGCGTGCGCGCCGACGGCGCGGCGCTGGAAGTCCGCATCCAGGGCAGCGTGTACGGCGAAGATGGCAAGGTCGGCATGCGTGGCCGCCTGGTCACCAAGCAGGGGCAGATGCTGGCCAACGCGCTGCTGGCCGGCGTGGTCAGCGGCATCGGCCAGGGTCTAGCCACCTCATCCACCAGCTACAGCACCTCGGCGCTCGGCACGATCGCCACCGCCTCGGGCGCCGATGCCTACCGCGCCGGCCTGGGCACCGGCGTCGGGCGTGCGCTCGACCGGCTGGCGCAGTACTACATCAAGCTCGCCGAGAACACCTTTCCGGTGATCGAGGTCGATGCCGGCCGCGAGATCGACGTAGTCATCACCAAGGGCGTGCGGATCGACCTGCCGCCATCCGGCGCCGAGCAGCGCGCCGCAGCGAACCCGCCTTCAACCATCCGCAGCCCGGAGGCCGACGACGATGGCTCCTACTAACCCGCTCCGCCGCAGGCCGCTGGCCCGGCCCGCAACACTCGCAATGCTGAGCTTCGCGCTGCTGTCGCCGCTGCCTGCAGCCGTGGCGGCTGGCCCGAGTGCCGACGAGGCCCGACTGCTCGGTGCACTGCGCAAGGCCCATCCCGGCACGCGCTTCACCGAGGTCGCGCGTTCACCCGTGCCCGGCGTCTACGAGGTCTGGATGAACGGGAACGTGGCCTTCGTCGCCGCACGCGACCCGCGCTACTTCATCTTCGGTCGCCTCTTCGACACGCGCACGATGACCGACCTGACCGGACCGCGCCTGCTGGCCGCTGCGCGCGCCGAACCGGTGACGGTCGAGGCCACTTCCACGGCGACCATCGCTTTCGGCTCGCTACCCGTCGCGGACGCGATCACGACGGTGCGCGGCAATGGTCGCCGCCAGGTCGCGGTCTTCAGCGACCCCGGCTGCAGCTTCTGCCGTCGGCTCGAGCCCGAACTCGACGGCCTCGACGACGTCACGATCCACACCTTCCTGCTGCCGTTCCAAGGCATGGCGCGACCCGTCGCGATCTGGTGCGCGCCCGACCGTGCACAGGCATGGCGACAGGCGATGCACGCCGGCGTTGCGCCAACTGCGACAACAGCGTCCTCCTGCGAGCACCCGATCGACCGCAACCTCGCACTCGCCCGCCAGTTGGGCGTCAATGGAACGCCGACCCTGTTCTGGGCCGACGGCACGCGCACCGAAGGCTTCGTCACCCGGCCGGCGATCGAGGACCGGCTGGCCCGCACCGCGCCGGAGGCCAGGCCATGAACGCCCAG